>Ga0209570_1000111_pt1 | contig 187028 bp, 169 predicted proteins | sample EBPBio172007_DNA_FD_185861 | JGI IMG/M metagenome (GOLD analysis project Ga0209570, IMG submission 185861) | Wastewater treatment Type I Accumulibacter community from EBPR Bioreactor in Madison, WI, USA - Reactor 1_9/17/2007_ DNA (SPAdes)... | ecosystem: Engineered > Bioreactor > EBPR >... | reverse complement strand
CCGGGTTTGGCTTTCGCGCCTGTGGAAGCAATTTCCGAGCTTACTGCATCGCCGCGGTCTTCTTCTTCCATGCCATTATAGCCATAGCGATAATCCGCCCCCGCGCTTGCCACTCTGCCCGCTTGAGCCATGCCATAAGGATAGTATTGAGCTGACATTGCAATATCCGGCTTGGCTTCATCGCTGCCATTGACTCTTTTGCGATCGGTAATCACCACACGTACATTACCCGTTTGATCTGTCAGCTCATAGAGCTTTTTATTGATAAAACGATCATAGACTCTTACATTATTGGCAATTGGGGTATTGCCATGTGGTTTGTCTGTTGCTCCAAAACGCCACATCCCTATTCTGCCCGGCGCATTGATAGGAGCTTCACTAAGATATATCCGGTCAGTGTGTATTTGTATATAGACAGAGGATACATCACACGTAGTGCCTGACAAAGTGATGGCTATCATATACTTTATGAAAAGTCTGACAATGATAGAGCCACTACTGCTGTAAGTTTTTACTTTACAATATTTTATTCTATCATCAAGAGGTAGATGATGTGAACACAAACATCAAAAACCAATTATTTGTTTGGTTAATAAAGACAGCCAATCAAATGATTAGTATAAATATCATTTCTCCATTTTCTATCGTAACCGAATAGGATGAGGTCTTGTGTAAACAAAAAATAATGGCGATACAAAAGGGGTTTGTATAGGTCAAAGTGGCGAAATTTGTCAAAAAACGCCACTTTTTTCAAATTTTGACGCTATTGTTCGACTATTGTGCGCAGTAAGAAACCACAAAAGCAGCAATAAAGTAATTTCGCGCCGCTCCAAGTGGGAGAAAGTGGGGGAATCAATCAATGTTTTGCTATCTGTGGGGGAAAAAGGGACATTGGATTTGATTTCGGGCATGCAGAGCAAAAAGAGGAACAAGAATTGATGTAATGCTAAGCAAAGTTATTCAAGACTATGTCATTTTTCAAGGGTCAGGAAACATTTTCGCTCGATAATAAAGGGCGCGTGAACATACCGGCAAAGATGCGAAAAGCACTTTCACCGGATGCGAACGATACATTTGTGCTGACTCGGGGGACTGATAAATGTATAGTTGCTTATCCATTGAATGAATGGAAAAAGTATGAAGAACGCTATATGGGTATGAATCAATTCGATGAAGAAAACCGCTTTTTCCTACGGACAATCTTGGCATGGTGCGAAGAGGTGGAGATTGATGCACAACAGCGTATCACAATAGGCAAGCGTTATCTGGACTTTGCTTCGTTGGAAGGGAAAGTCACCGTTGTCGGGATGATTGATCATATTGAATTTTGGAATCCCGATGAATTTGAACGGTATCTCAATGGTCATGGTGATCAGTATGAGCAGATAGCCGCCAAAGTGATGCAATCATAGTTCGGCAAAGCGTATGAACAGCAAACGTCATATCCGTCGAGACCGATCACGTGAAGAGCAGTATGATTATCATCTGCCGGTGATGCGTGATATTATTTGTGATTATGTTGTGTGGAAAAAAGATGGTATTTATGTGGACGGTACTCTGGGGGGAGGAGGTCACACAGGAGCCATTGTGGAGCGTTTATCCGAAGAGGGGCGATTGTATTCCTTTGATGCCGATAAGGAGGCAATTCGCCATTGCTCGGAGCGTTTTGCAGAAGAAATAAACAAAGGGCGATTAACGCTCATACATGACAATTTCATTCGGGCATGCAGCATAGAGGAACTTCGGGGGAAGGCATCCGGTCTGCTGCTGGATTTGGGCGTGTCGTCCAAGCAATTGGATAGCGCTCAGCGCGGCATCAGCCACCGCGTCAATGCACCATTGGATATGCGTTTCGGCGATGAAGGTGAGTGTACGGCAGCAGACATCCTGAATGAATGGAAAGAGGAGGACATAGAACGTATTATGCGGGTCTTCGGTGAAGAGCCCTTTTCGCGAGCAATGGCGCGACGCATTATTCAAAGGCGTCGTGCCGCTCCTCTTCGTACTACATTTGATTTGCGCGATGTGGCAGCATCGCTCATCCCACCACATATATTATCCAAATCGCTTGCTCGAATTTTTCAGGCATTTCGTATAGCCGTCAATGATGAATTATCAATCTTAGAGCAAATGTTGCGCGGATTCATTCCTTTTTTGGAATCCCATGGGCGCATTGTTATTATGTCATATCATTCCCTTGAAGATCGTATCGTCAAAAATGTGTTCCGTGACTTTTCTCGCGATACTGATGATACTCCCGCCATGGTCAAAATTATCACTTCTAAACCATTGGAAGCGGACGAAGAAGAAATTATGCGCAATCCTCGCGCTCGCAGTGTGAAAATACGTGTTGCAGAAAAAAAGTAAAAGCACATTTACTGAACCATGTTATACCGGAGAAAAAGTCGTTTCGTGTCATATATATTGCGTTCCTGACAAAGTAAGAAAACCTCTAAAATCATTGTAATCATGGTATAAAAATCGGGGAAACCACGTCAATTACAAGTCTGCATAGTATCAGAACAATCTACGTATGGGTCAGATATGCTGTTTCTCACATCATCATCGAATAAACTTTCGTAATTTTCGCTTTCTGAATGGTGTTCTTATTTATCATGATGATGAATAAGTATGCTCTTGGCTTGCATAAAACACACGATTCCGAATGTAATAAAAATGCGAACATTAATTCACGAAACTGTATGGAGGTAGTATGAATATTCTTCTTATTGGTTCAGGCGGCAGAGAACATGCACTTGCTTGGGCAATGCGGACAAAATCATCGTTTATGCGCGGTTTATATGCAGCCCCGGGCAATCCCGGTATATTTGAAGTGGCGCGCCATACAGATATCGAAGATATTAATGATCATGACCAAATTATTCATTTCTGCCAGCGTTTGATGATTGATCTTGTGGTTGTGGGACCCGAACAGCCTTTAGCTCTCGGATTGGCGGATAATTTGCGTTCGGCAGGTATTTTTACTTTCGGTCCTTCGCGGGCAGCTGCGCGTATTGAGTCGTCCAAAGCTTTTGCCAAAGACTTAATGCGTAAATATAACATTCCCACAGCAGCATATAAACATTTTAATCATACACAGGTGCAAGATGCCTTGGCATACATAGAGCATTTTCATAAACCACCGGTGATTAAAGCCGATGGGTTAGCAGCAGGCAAAGGCGTGATTGTGCCCCATACCCATGAAGAAGCAAAAAATGCAGTTTTGGAGATGTTTGGCGGAGCTTTTGGAAAAGCCGGCGCTGAAGTTGTCATAGAAGAATTTATGGAGGGAGAAGAAGCATCTGTTTTTGCTATTTGTGACGGTACTAATTTCATAACTCTTGCTCCGGCTCAGGATCATAAACGGATAGGTGATGGAGATACCGGAAAAAATACGGGAGGCATGGGGGCTTATGCTCCTGCTGATGCTTTAGTGACACCTGAGATTATGGACAAAGTAAAAAAACGCATTATTCAGCCACTGTTAGACGGTATGCGTGCAGAAAAAACACCATTTATAGGTTGTCTGTTTTGTGGGCTTATGATTCATCATGGCGAACCACGTGTTGTCGAATTTAATGCTCGTTTCGGCGATCCTGAAACGCAGGCAGTCCTGTCGGTTTTTGAAGGCGATTTTGTACGATTGTTGAGCAGTGCTGCCCGTGGCGAAATAGATAAAAGTGCTGTACGTTCCTCAACAAGTGGTTATTGTTGCAATGTTGTTCTTGCAGCAGACGGATATCCCGACACCTACAATAAAGGTATGCGAATTACGGGAATTGAAGAAGCCCGCGCCATGAATGCACGTATATTCCATTCCGGCACGGCACGCGATGAAAATAAAGAAATTGTTGCCAATGGTGGAAGAGTTTTGGGCGTCTGCGGTGCGGGAGACACACTCGAAAAAGCCATTAATGTCGCTTATCAAGCGATACCTTTTATCGAATTTGAGGGCAAAATATTTAGGAAAGATATCGGTCAAAAAGGTCTTCGTTATACGTAAATTATTCTCAACATGTAATCCATTTAAAAAAAATATTATGAAAATTATTGTCACAGGCGGAGCAGGATTTATCGGATCACACATCGTTGACGCATATTGTGCTTTAGGGCATGATGTTGTCATCTTGGATAATTTTTCGTCAGGTAAAATAGAAAATTGTAATCCCAAAGCTCGCATTATCACCATGGATATTACTGCCGAAGCGATCAATGATCTTTTTGAAAAAGAACGATTCGATGTTCTTAATCATCATGCGGCACAAATGGATGTTCGTGTTTCCGTCAATGACCCGCAATTTGATGCTTCAACCAATATTCTTGGCGGATTAAATCTCTATGAAGCAGCTAAAAAAAATGGTGTAAAAAAAATAATATTTGCTTCTTCCGGTGGAACGGTTTATGGTGAACAACAAGAATTTCCGGCTTCCGAAGATCATCCCAAACAACCGCTTTCGCCCTACGGTATTTCTAAACTTGCCAATGAACATTATTTGTATTATTACAAGCAAGAATACGGAATTTCTTCGGTAATATTACGCTATGCCAATATTTATGGTCCGCGCCAAAACCCACATGGTGAAGCAGGGGTTGTGGCTATCTTCACCAATAAATTACTTGCCGGTCAAGAACCTGTTATCAATGGGGATGGTTTACAAACTCGTGATTATGTTTTTGTAAGCGATGTTGTCCAAGCCAATATTCATGCCTTATCTGATACAATGGAAGGCGCATTTAATATTGGAACGGAAAAAGAAACAGATGTCGTGACAATTTTCAGACATTTAAATGATATTATTGGCGGCAATTCTCCCGAAAAATACGGCGCTGCTAAACCGGGAGAGCAAAGGCGCAGCGTAATCAGTCATAAAAAAATTAAGGAACATTATGGCTGGATGCCGACAGTAAGTTTTCGTGAAGGCTTAGAAAAAACAGTTGAGTTTTTTCAGGCGCGACTTTAATTTTTATGGCACACAGTCTTCATCAACCCGGATTACTCCAAAGAATATTTGGTAAGTGGCGGCTCAAAGCATTACTGGCTATGTTGGCATTCAGCATGGTTGCGGGTGTGCTGCTTTATACAAATATGTTGGTGAATGAATTGGTGGAGCGTGAACTGAATACCGTTCAATTTTATGCAGGAATTTATGACTATTATTTGAAAAAGCCAAACAGTGACCCCGAAAGTTTTCTTCACAGTATTTACTCTGTGACAAAAACTATTTCATTTCCTCTCATCCTCACCGATGAAAATAATACGCCCAATTTACCATTGTCCGAATATTCACTGAATGTTGATATTGACACAACATTGTCCGAACAGCAACAAATGCAAAAAATGCGTGAAATTGTTGCAGAAATGAGCAAAGTATATAAGCCCATTGATATCAAAGATCAAGACGGTGTTGTACTTCAGAGGATTTTTTATACCAATTCCGATTTAATACGAAAATTACAGCTTTTACCGTATGTAGAAATTGTGATTGTAGGTGCTTTTGTTATCATTGGTTATATTGCCTTTAGTTATGTGCGACGCAATGAAGAATCCAATATATGGGTTGGTATGGCAAAAGAAGCTGCGCATCAATTAGGTACACCATTGTCGAGTATTTTGGCTTGGATTGAAATTATGCGACTTAATGCCGATGACCCCGCCTCGGTAGAAGAAACATTACAAGAAATGGAGCATGATGTTGAACGGTTAAATACTATAGCAAATCGTTTTTCAAAAATAGGTAATGACCCGGAAAAACATCATGACGATATAGGAAAAATTATTGAAAATGTCTGTGTCTATTTTGAGCGTCGCGTTCCTCATCTTGGAAAAAAAGTGGTGCTGAAAAGGGAAATTGCCACAGGGTTCATCGTTTCGGTAAATCGTGAATTATTTGAATGGGTAATAGAAAATTTATTAAAAAATGCTGTACAAGCGATTGAATCAAAAAATGGTGAAATTACAATTGCACTTAAATCTGCTTCGCGGGGGAAAATTGTCATCAGTGTAAGCGATAATGGCAAGGGGATGACAAAACAAATAAAAAGACAAATATTTGATCCGGGATTCACAACGAAAAAACGTGGCTGGGGGCTTGGCTTATCTTTATCCAAGAGAATTATTGAACAATATCATAATGGTAAAATTTATGTCAAGGAAACGATACCCGGCAAAGGAACAACCTTTATTATTGAGCTAAAAAGAGTTGTCTAAATACTAAATTTTAATAACCTTTATCACTTGTAGTTGTTAAGATATTGTTCATAATATCGTGATGTATGAAGAAAAAATCGGATTTACCAACGAAAATATGTGCTACATGCGGCAGACCATTTGCTTGGAGAAAAAAATGGGAAAAAGTCTGGCATGAAGTCAAATATTGCAGCGATAAATGCAGGATGAAACGTTCATGAAATCAGCAACTATAGTGTTCCCCCATCAATTATTTGAAGTGCATCCTGCTTGTGCTCAAGGCAGAGATGTGTTTCTCATCGAAGAATATCTTTATTTTTCGCAGTATCGTTTCCACAAGCAAAAAATTGCCTTCCATCGCGCTTCAATGAAGTTTTATGAACATTATTTATCGGAACAATTATATCCTGTTCACTATATAGAAGCAGATGATGAACGTGCGGATTGCCGAAACCTTGTGGAATATTTGAAATATAATAATTTTACAGATATTCATTATGTTGCTGTTACGGATGATTGGTTGGAGCGAAGAATACGGAAATTTGCATCACAATATTCTTTGACATTACATCAATATTCATCGCCATTGTTCTTAAATACCGAAACCGAAAATAGTCTCTATTTTTCAAAGAAAAAGAAATATTTTCAAACAGATTTTTATATACAGCAAAGAAAAAAACTCAATATACTTATTGATGACGATGGTACACCTGCCGGCGGTAAATGGAGTTTTGATGCTGATAATAGAGAAAAATACCCCAAAAAGAAAACACCTCCCATTATTGAGTTTCCTTCTCGTAATACATACTATAAGGAAGCTCAACAATACATCAATGAAAAGTTTCAACATCATTATGGATATTGTCGGGGAGAAATACAATATCCATGCACATTTGAAGACGCGAAACAATGGTTTGAGATATTTTTATCCGAGCGTTTTCATGACTTTGGCGTTTATGAAGATGCAATTGTGGATAAAGAACATTTTCTCCATCATAGTGTTTTAACACCTATGCTCAATGTGGGTTTATTGACTCCTCATTATATTGTAGAACGCACATTGTCATATTGTGAGCGCAATACTGTACCATTAAATTCCGTTGAGGGATTTATACGACAAATTATTGGCTGGCGTGAATTTATTCGCGGGGTATATGAATGGCGAGGCAGAGAAGAGCGAACAAAAAATTTCTGGAAATTTTCCCGAAAAATTCCCGCTTCTTTCTGGGATGGAACGACAGGTATATATCCGATTGACAGTACCATACAAAAAATACTCGAAACAGGGTATTGTCATCATATTGAGCGGCTTATGGTGATTGGTAATTTTATGGTGCTGTGTGAATTTGATCCCGATGAAGTATATCAATGGTTTATGGAAATGTTTATTGATGCGTATGATTGGGTTATGGTGCCTAATGTGTATGGCATGAGTCAATTTGCAGACGGCGGAATTATGTCCACAAAACCATATATCAGCGGCAGTAATTATTTGATGAAAATGAGTAATTATCCCAAAGGTGATTGGCAAAAGACTTGGGACGGATTATTCTGGCGATTTCTTCACACACATCGTGAATTTTTTCTGAAAAATCCTCGTTTATCTATGCTTGTTCGCAGTTTTGATTCTATGGATACTGAAAAACAAAAAAATCATTTGGCTTATGCTGATCAGTATTTATCTTCGCTTGATGCAATGCTTACCTAAAACATATACATAAATGATAATCAAACAGATTCAATATTAATCGTTATTATTGCGTCAGTCAATGGGGTATGCCAACGGATGATTTTTTATATTATACGGAAGAAAAATTCACAGGTATTTCTTTCACGGAATTATCCGCCATGGCGCAATGAATTGTGCAACCTTGATAGTGCTGCACAATTCTTTATATCGCATACATAAGTATGAACGTAAAAAAATCTTAGTCTATGTTTTTCTACGATTTATGAAGATAAGAATGGATAAAGGAATCCGCGGAATATTTACCCGCTCCGCTATAGATGAAGACAGCATAAATAATCATATAACAAAATGCCAATTCACGTTCGCCGAAGGGGTCAGCACCATGCACAATAAAAAAAGCTACAGCCATAGTGATAAAAAGTGGTAAAGCAGCCAGTCTTGTTCCCAATCCCAGAATAAGCAATACCGAACAGACTAATTCAGCAAAGACAGCCAAGTAAAGCGATACTTCGGGACCCAATTCCGCGAAATTATAAAATTTTATCGGGTCTTGAAATAATTTGTTGAATTTACCCAAGCCATGACCTAAAAGCATACTAAAACCAAAGGTCAGCCGCATTACTAAGAGTAAACTGTCAAATGACAATGGTGTCGGTGAAAATACTTTTTTCATAAGTGTTTTTTAATATATGGCACAAATATTATTTTAATTGGTATTGTTTTGTTCTTGTAATGTTTGTATAGTTCCTTGAATTTGATATAATTTTCGTGCAATTGCTGACTGTGATTCTACCATTGCATTATATCGAGCCGATTCTTCCACTATTTCTGCCAAATAGCGAGTTCTGTCGGGCGGAATAATATACATTTTTTGACTTTGTTCTGTGGGTGGCATTATGCGTGATTGCCATTTATCCGTTAATAAGCCATTTATTCTTTCTATGAGCGCAAGATACAGAGCATTCACACCCGGATCATTAAATTGAGAAGCGATTGTACCGAAGACGGGCATATTTTCGGGTTTTTCATTCCATGCATTATGGGAGCGTTGATATTGCTTGCGTACATCACGCAGTGCATCGAGTGCGCCCCGTTTATCGAATTTATTAATTGCAACAACATCAGCATAATCAATCATATCAATTTTTTCTAATTGGCTTGCTGCTCCGTATTCCGGTGTCATTGCATATAATGCAATATCAGCTACGGATGTTATTTCCGAATCACTTTGTCCAATTCCCGCTGTTTCGACAATAATACAATCAAAACCTGCATTTTTCAGAATATTGATTGCACTTTTTACATTACTGTTAAGAGCAATATTGGCTTGGCGCGTAGCAAATGAGCGCATATAAACCCTTGAGTTACTCACAGAATTCATACGAATACGGTCACCGAGTAATGCGCCGCCTGTTTTACGTTTTGATGGGTCAACAGAAATGACAGCAATTGTTTTGTCAGGAAAATCTTCAAGATAACGAAGCAATAATTCATCGGTTAATGAAGATTTACCTGCCCCGCCCGTACCGGTAATGCCAAGCACAGGAATAGTTTTTGTTATTGTTGAATGTGCGGCAATGTCTTCATCCGTTAATTGTCCTCTTTCAAGCATAGAAATTGCTTGGGCAAGAGCGACAGGATTTTTTTGATACACAGCTTCCCATAATTCATGAGCGGGAAATGTCATAGGTGTTTCATAATCCGACAGCGACACCAAATGATTTATCATACCCTGTAAGCCAAGAGAACGCCCATCATCGGGAGAATAAATACGGTCAATACCATAGGCATGCAATTCTTCAATCTCCGAAGGCAGAATTGTACCCCCGCCGCCGGCAAATATTTTGATATGTCCGGCACCCCGTTCGCGCAATAAATCGTACATATATTTCAAATATTCGACATGACCGCCTTGATAGCTTGTCATGGCAATAGCTTGGGCATCTTCTTGCACGGCACAGTCCACCACTTCTTGTGCGGAGCGATTATGCCCCAAATGAATCACTTCCACTCCGGTGGCTTGGATAATCCGCCGCATAATATTGATAGCTGCATCATGACCATCAAATAAAGACGCCGCGGTGATAATACGGATTTTATGCTTAGGTGTGTATGCTGTTGTTTGCTCTGCCATAGTAAATGTATATCGTTTGTGTATGGATGAGAATCATTGTATGAATGCGAAAATAGGACGAAACATCATTGCCAAAGGTGTATCGGGGTATGTTATTGTGTGATGATATGCAATCAATACCGTATTTTGCCGCCCATAAAGTGATGTTTTACTTCGATAATCAGAGAAACAATGACAACAGAAACGCAAAATCCGAAACCTCAAAAACCGGTTATTTTAAGTGGTATGCAACCCACAAGTGGTCTTATGCTTGGCAATTTGATTGGTGCTTTACGTAATTGGGTGACTTTCCAGCAGAACTATGACTGCTATTTCTGTGTGGTTGATTTACATGCACTTACGGTAAGGCAAGTGCCGGCGGAATTGCGCAAACGCACTCTTGATGTGGCAGCGATGTATATTGCCGGAGGGGTTGATCCCGAACAATCTACAATTTTTATTCAATCACATGTGCCCGAACATGCGGAATTGGCGTGGATACTTAATACATTTACCGGAATGGGTGAGTGCAGCCGTATGACACAATTCAAAGATAAATCCACACAACACAGCGATAATGTGAATGTGGGGCTTTTCACTTACCCTGTGCTTATGGCATCGGATATTTTACTCTATCAAGCCAATGTGGTGCCCGTTGGTGAAGATCAGAAACAGCATCTGGAATTAACTCGCAATATTGCCGAACGATTTAATTATCACTATTCGCCGACCTTTACTGTGCCGGAACCTTTTATACCGGAGCAAGGAGGCAGGATTATGAGTTTGCAAGAACCGCAAAAAAAGATGTCGAAATCCGACCCTAACACGAATGCCACTATTTTTCTTGTGGACAGCGACGATCAAATCAGAGCGAAAATAAAAAGAGCTGTGACCGATAGTGGAACAACGATACAGCGTAGTCCCGAACGTCCCGCCATAGGTAATTTGATGGAAATGTTCAGCATTGTGACCGGAGGGCAATCTTTTGCAGACATAGAGCGTGATTTTGAAGGTAAGGGGTATGCTGAATTTAAAATTGCCCTTGCAGATGCCGTCGTTGATTATGTACGTCCCGTGCGCGAACGATTTTTGAAAATTCGTGCCGATGTGCCTGAATTAACCCGAATTGTACAAAATGGAGCAGAAAAAGCGCGTCGTACAGCATCAAAAACATTGCGAAAAGTCTATAAAAAAGTGGGATTAGTTGAAAGATAAAGAAAGTATTTTAACAAAAAGCGGAGATTAGTCATATTGTATAATATCTTTTTTAAGATACAAACACTATATTGTTCCGTCAATAATTATGTGTTGAAATTGTATGCAGTAGCTGGTTGTACGAAAATCTCAGAGATAAGGGCTATTAACACAATTTTTTTGTCCATTTGTGTAACTATCATTCGTAGATATGTGTCCACAGGATAGTGTGGTAATTATGTAAGTTACATCAGAAAAGAAGGGAAAGAATATCAAGCATCGGGAAAAAGAATTATCAGAAGGTTGTAACAGTAACATTCATGAGAAAGAATTTTTTGGTTACAAATATAGATTTTTAAGTTATGAATACAGTATCTTTATTATCTGCATTATTGTGTTGTTTTTTTGTTTCATGTTCAACAGTACGGACAAATTCAAAAGTCAAGACAAGAAACTCTATTGAAAAGATTTTACGAGGTCAGGATATTATTTTTAGTGATACTACCACAGTCAAAGCAGCATTCTTACTCGTTGATCACGAAAACAATGTTTTACCGTTCAAAGAATTTCGTTTACATCATAAGAATTATAGGACAAACGCTTTGGGATATGTTGAAGTCATTTTACCAAAGGAAGCGGAGTATTACTTTAGAATTGAGGTACCAGTGAATGGATATGTCATTCGTGGGTTAACTAAAGAAAACATAACAAATACTAATAGAACTCACAGAATATTCGGTTTACATAGGTTTATTGAGATGACTCACAACAAAATGAACTATTTTTTAGTGCGTTATTCAGAGGATTCATTGTCAGATAATTAGTTAAGATTTTTATTTACAAAGTTTTTATATATACATTGTTATGACTCGATATATTGGTATGCTTATTCTAATGGTTTTTTTGATATTGTCTTGCTCTACAGTAAAAACAGAAAAAGTAGAAATGAACGACAGAATAGAAAAAGTATCACATAGTCAAGAGACTGATACAATAACCAAAGCAATTTTTTTGTTTTATAATTATGAGAATAGTATTCTTCCATTTGTTTTCTTTACTATTGGCGAATATCCTCAAAAGGCAAATAGTCTTGGTTACTGTGAAGTGTCTTTGCCACACGGTGGCAGTTATGATTTCTACATTAATACTACTTCACTAGGACCTGGTAAGTTTGATAAGGCTAACGGGGAATTCCATAATGTTCTGGATATTACAGATAAACAATCGAACTATTTTATTGTTCATTTTCATTATTATTGATAAAACTATAGAAAGAGCGGATAATGTCAAAAGTAAAGAACGACTTTGTAAAGCATAGAGGGATGTTTGATGCAAGAGCTGGCAGTGCGAAAATCTTGGAGATATGGGCTATTAACACAATGACAAATATTTGTCATGGAGTGACGTGACAAAGTTTTACACACAAATTGACAGAGAGTATAAAGGTACAGCCGAGGAGATGCGTAAAAATGTATCAGCAGTTTTCTTTACCTTTGTACAGAGTATTGCAAGATTGAGTGATAAAGAAAAGTTAATTTGTTATAAAAGAAAGAGATTATGCAGCTATATCAAAGTAAGGCATTTAGCTTAAATAGAACCAAGATACTAAGGCACAGTTTTCATGCCCTGTCATTACTATTACTATGTGTAACTTTCTCAATCAAGGTTTTTTCTCAAGAAGATGTACAACGGTATCGTTCAATTCTTTCTGAGTTAGCAAATAGCAGATGTAAAAATAGAGTATGTGATTGTAGAGATGATACTTATGAAATTATAAGAAAAAAAGATTCATTAGACAGACTTAGGAATCTTAATCCGCTTCCCTATCCAATATCTGCCAATATTTGGGGATTAAAATATGAAGAACTATGTCTTGAATGTCAGAGAAAGCATACAATAGCCAAACAGAATTTTTTTCTCTCTGACCCGGGTATTCTGAAATTTATTCTTGACTCTATAGAGAAATTCTCATATACTATAAATTCTTATAATAAAGTATAGAATAAATGTTATTGGGTAGAGAATGACTATAGTAATACCTATTCTGATAGTATTTTATCGGAATATTTTTATTACGATAAAATAATGTTTAAATGTAATGCAGATATTGATTATCGTCTTGGTATTTTAGGTACAAAAAAAGCAGGTCTCATACTCATCTATAATTATCTGACTTGTCAAGATAATTGTAACAATGCTAATATTACAATCCCTATGTTTTTAGATATGCGAGGTGGAGCTTTTCTTAAGATTTTTACACTTGAAGACATAAAACAATGGCTTTCAGACCATTGGGGTACAGCCGAAGAGATGCGTAAAAAGTATCACCAATATCCTTTACCACTCTATAAAATATTGAAAGATTGAGTGATAAAAATGTATAGGACATTGTTTTGGTGTACATCATATCATCGGCAAAGGAGGGCGATGTAAACGGCATTGACACTTCCTTAAGTAGATGTCCAAACTTCTTGATGACAGCATTCAAAGCCCTCTGTATCGTGATTATTGGAACACATTTTTGACCATTTCCCTCCATTACAAAACCTTAACATAGCCAATAATCAATGTTATCTTCCTAAGTTCTGTATTTTCGCACCATCAAAAAATGAAGTATATGGCAATCATCGTTTGTGCGGGGTGTGAGGACATATTGAAATTCCTCCCGTTCAACAAAGGTGCTTATTGCTCTATCATATTATTATTACACCATTTACTATGGAGGAATACAAGAGAGAATGGACGAATTTGTGGTACTTGTCGCGAGTGATGACCACACTCGTTATGCTGAAGAAATCTGCTCAACTATTGAAATGGCTGCCCAAGCCCGAGGTACGGGGATAGCAAAACGCCAGCCCGAATATATCATAATGAAAATGCGCGAAGGTAAGTCCGTGATTGCCTTGCATATTGATGCCGAAACAGGTGAAGAACGCTTTGCCGGATTTTGCTATATAGAAACATGGAGTAATAAACAGTATGTGGCTAATTCCGGATTAATTGTTGTGCCTGAATTTCGCCGCACAGGTTTAGCAAAAAAAATTAAACAAAGAGCTTTTGAATTATCCCGTGAAAAATATCCCGAAGCTAAATTATTCGGTATTACCACAAGCCATGCCGTCATGAAAATGAATACGGATTTAGGATATTATCCTGTGCCATTTTCTGAATTAACTACCGATGATGATTTTTGGAAAGGATGCCAAAGTTGCCCTAATTATGATATTCTGAAAAGAACAGAACGAAGAATGTGTTTATGTACGGGTATGTTGTTTGACCCGAATAATCCTAAATACACAGAAACACAACCTATTGTGGTTTTAGCATATAGCGGTGGCTTGGATACATCCTATTGTGTGAAAAAATTCTCGGATGAAAAAAATTATGCCGTTCATACCATTATTGTCAATACGGGTGGTTTTTCGGAAGAAGAATTAAAAGAAATAGAACATAAAGCCATTGCTTTGGGTTCCCGCAAACATATTACACTTGATGAGACGACGAATTTTTATCATCGTTGTTTACGATTTTTAATTTTTGGTAATATTTTACGAAATAATACATATCCTTTATCGGTAAGTGCGGAGCGTGTTTTTCAGGCAATGTCTATTGCGCGCTATGCACGTTCGGTTAATGCCGATTATGTGGCTCACGGCTCAACAGGCGCAGGTAATGATCAAGTACGCTTTGATGTGATGTTTAATATTTTATTACCCGGCACGCCGATTCTCACACCAATTCGTGATGAAAAATTAAGTCGTGAAGAAGAAATTACTTATTTACGTGAACGCGGCTATGAACAAAATTGGGCAAAAGCGCAATATTCGGTAAATAAAGGATTATGGGGAACGACGGTGGGCGGTAAAGAAACATTAACATCTGATGGATATTTGCCCGATGATGCTTTCCCGACACCGGTGACTAAACATGAACCCGAAACACTTATTCTCGGATTTCATCGCGGTGAATTATTTACCGTTAATAATGAGGAATTCAGTAATCCTGTGGAGGCAATTAAAAAAGTAACTTCCATTGCTCAACCTTTTGGTATAGGTCGAGATATTCATGTTGGTGATACAATTATCGGTTTAAAAGGGAGAGTGGGTTTTGAAGCCGCCGCTCCGGTGATAATTATTAAAGCGCATCATGCTTTAGAAAAACATACATTAACCAAACAGCAACTTGCTACGAAAGATATGCTTGCTGCGCAATACGGTACTTTATTGCATGAAGGACAATTTCTTGAGCCAGTTATGCGTGATATTGAAGAATTTTTATTGCATACACAAGAAAATGTCACGGGAACGGTGCATATACATCTTGCGCCATACAGATTCCATATTATAGGCGTGGAATCAAGTCATGATTTAATGAATTCCGCATTTGGAAAATATGGCGAGGAAAATTCCGCATGGACAGGCGATGATGTGCGAGGTTTTGCGAAAATAGCTTCTAATCAAGCAATGATGTATTTCACTGTTAATGGGACGGAAAATGTCGGATAATATTCGTGTGGGAATTATAGGCGGTGCGGGTTATACTGCCGGAGAATTATTACGTATTTTGCTTTGGCATCCCGCCGTCACTCTTGTCTTTGTCCATAGTACAAGCAATGCAGGAAAAAAAATTACCGATATTCATAAAGATATTATCGGTGATACGGATATGGTATTTTCTTCGGAATATTCCTCGGACTGTGATGTCATTTTTTTATGCACTGCCCACGGTGAATCAAAAAAAATTATGGAAGAACAGCAGTTCCCTCCCGAAGTACATATCATTGATTTAAGCCAGGATTATCGCTATGGTGATAATCCTGATTTTCTCTATGGTTTACCCGAATTATACAGAGACAGTATTCGCGGTCATACAAAACATATTGCCAATCCGGGATGTTTTGCAACGGCTTTGCAATTAGGGCTTTTGCCTTTAGCATCGCAACAAGTATTATGTGAATATCTCTCGATTAATGCGGTGACGGGTTCTACCGGCGCAGGGCAATCATTGTCGGCGACATCGCATTATTCATGGCGTGCGAATAATATGCAAGTCTATAAACCATTCCAACATCAGCATTGCAGAGAAATACGTCATTCTTTAGAATATCTGCAAAAAAACACTGTACCGAAAATATTCTTTTTACCCTTGCGCGGTAATTTCCCTCGAGGAATTTATGCAACAATTATGATGCCTACCACAATGAGTCATAATCAAGTATATGAGCTATTTTCGGCATATTATGAAACACATCCATTCGTGCATATTCTTCCGAATAGTATGCCCGATATGAAAATGGTGGTCAATACTAATAAATGTGTCATTGGTATGGAAGTATATGACGGTATGCTTGCTATTGTCAGTACGATTGATAATTTATGCAAAGGAGCTTCCGGACAGGCAGTACAGAATATGAATTTATTGTTCGATTTACCGGAAACAATGGGATTACACTGGAAATCATTGGGATTCTAATATGACAACATCATCAATAATTATACGAAGAGTCCGCATTGATGAAGCGGCTCAATTTCGTGATTTGCGTCTTGCTTCACTGCAAGAGACGCCCGATGCCTTCGCTTCATCGTATGAAGAAGAGGAGCATTGGACAGCAGAATTTTATGCTGAACGACAAAGGTCACAACCGGATAATTTTATTATTGGTGCATTCGACAATACTACACTTGTCGGTATGGTAGGATTTTTTCGGGAACGTTTCCGTAAAACCCGTCATGTGGGAATTATATGGGGAATGTATGTCAGACCCGAATATCGTCGGCAAAATATCGGTGAAAAAATGCTTCATTATTTGCTTGATGAAGCACGTACTGTTCAGGGAATTGAGCAAGTACATTTGGGAGTTGTGTCCACAATATATCCGGCAAAATCGCTCTATGAAAAATGTGGATTTCAATTATTCGGTGAAGAAAAAAATGCAATGAAAGATCAAGGGAAATATTTTTCTGTTTTTCATTATGCTTTATTTTTATAATGTGATTTATGTGAGAATGTGATGAAACGTTTTTTTTCTGTTCATGATTGTGCAGACATACATGCTTTGATTGATAAAGCACTTATTTATAAAAAACATCCTTTTGCGGATGATGATGCAGGAAAAAGGAAAACACTTGGATTGGTGTTTTTTAATTCCAGTTTGCGCACTCGTCTCAGCACGCAAAAAGCGGCACATAATCTGGGATTGAATACTATGATTATCAATGCCGGAACGGAAAGCTGGAAAATGGAATTTGAAGATGGCTCTATTATGGGAGGAACAACGGTGGAGCATATTAAAGAAGGTGCTGCCGTTTTGGGTGAATATTGTGATATTATCGGAGTTCGTTCTTTTGCAGAATTACAGAATAGAGAAAAAGATTACAGTGAGGAAATTTTTCATAAAATTGAACATTATAGTCAAAGACCCACAATCAGTTTGGAATCAGCCACACGTCATCCTCTCCAATCATTAACGGATATGATAACAATACGTGAAATAATGGGCGAAAAAAAACCACGTATTGTTTTGACATGGGCGCCGCATCCTAAGGCATTACCGCAAGCTGTGGCTAATTCTTTTTTGGAGTGGAGTAAAGTCTATGGCGCGGATATTACCATTACACATCCCGAAGGATATGAATTATCCGATGAATTTGCTGCGGATATTCCCATTGAATATAATCAAGAAAAAGCTTTGGAAGGCGCAGATATTGTCTATGCAAAAAATTGGTCGGCATATCATGAGTATGGTGCGGTGATAAAATCCGACAGAGAATGGATAATCAATGCTGAAAAAATGTCATTAACACATAATGGAGCATTATTGCATTGTTTGCCTACGCGCCGTAATTATGAACTTGCCGATAATGTGCTGGATAGTCCCGCTTCTTATGTTATTCGTCAAGCATCAAATAGGGTATGGGCTGCGCAAGCTGTCTTGAGTGATATTCTCCATTCACAGGATATGCGATGAAATCATTAACTATTGTAAAAATCGGTGGCAATATTGTTGATGATGTCCATGAAACCGAGCATTTTTTATCATTGGCAGCAGAATATTTACAACCTTGCATAATTATTCATGGCGGTGGTAAAATTGCAACAGAATTAAGCAGTAAATTAGGTATAGCAACCACAATGGTGGAAGGAAGACGCATTACCGACAAAGCAACATTAGATATTGCTACGATGGTCTATGGCGGTTTAGTCAATAAATCATTAGTCGCGAAAGTACAAGCATTGGGAATAAATGCTCTTGGTGTAACAGGCGCAGACGGAAATTCTATACTTTCAGAAAAAAGACCGGTGCGTGATATTGATTATGGTTTTGTGGGTGATATTATTGCCGTCAATGCCGGATTTTTTCTTGATTGTTTGGATAATGCTCTCATGCCTATTGTGGCACCATTAACCCATGATGGTAAAGGCACACTTCTTAATACGAATGCTGATACCATCGCTGCACAACTTGCTATTGCTTTAGCTCCGCACCGTGATATTTCTTTACTCTATTGTTTTGAAAAAAAAGGTGTTTTATCCGATATGAATAATGAAGAATCGGTTATTACTGAACTTCATGAAAAATATTATCGGGAATTAGTTGAACAAGGACATATTCATAAAGGCATGAAACCGAAATGTGATAATGCTTTTATGGCAAAAAAACATGGTGTGCAATCCGTTGCTATTGTTCATGCACGTCAAGCACATAGACCTCAGTCAGGAACAACTATCATCATATAATTATGGAAAAATCACCATTGTTTGAAGAAAGTGTCTCATTACTTTCGCAATTAATTACTACACAATCTTTTAGTCGTGAAGAACATATAACGGCGGATATTATTCAGGCATTTTTGGAACAGCACGGGGCACAAACTCATCGTCTGATGAATAATGTATGGGCATTTTCCGATAATTATGACCAAAACAAACCTACAATACTTCTTAATTCTCATCATGACACGGTTAAACCCAATAAAGATTGGACGCGTAATCCCTTTGAACCGACAATAGAAAATGGCATACTCTATGGTTTGGGAAGTAATGATGCCGGTGCATCCTTGGTCAGTTTAGCTGCATGTTTTCTTGCTCTACGCCAAAAAGAATTACCTTGCAATATTGTGTATGCTGCAACGGCGGAAGAAGAAATTGCCGGAAAAAATGGTGTGGAAATCACTGTCCCTGCATTGGGTAATATTGAGTGCGCTATTGTGGGAGAGCCAACCACTTTACAAATGGCAATAGCCGAGCGTGGGCTTATGGTCTTAGACGCTACTGTCTATGGAAAATCGGGACATGCCGCAAGAACCACAGGTATTAATGCCATAGAAAAAGCAATACCCGTTTTGGATTGGTTTCGTACATTTTCCTTCCCGAAAATATCACCGACATTAGGACCCGTAAAAATGACGGTTACTCAAATTCAAGCAGGCACGCAACATAATGTTATTCCCGATCGCTGCACTTTTGTTGTTGATATTCGACTTAATGATTGTTATACGCATGAGGAGATTTTTTCCATTATTCAAGAGCATTGCGGCTGTGAAATTCAAGCACGTTCCATGCGATTAAAACCCTCGTCCATTGCAAATAATCATCCTTTGGTGCAAGCAGCAGTGCGACTCGGCATACCGACATTTGCATCACCGACAATGAGTGATCAGGCATTATTGTCCGTGCCCTCAATTAAAATAGGACCGGGAATGTCCGAACGTTCCCATACTGCTGATGAATTTGTGACTTTGGATGAAATTAATAATGGGATAAAAACATATATTTCTTTGATACATACTGTGGTAGAATTATTATGAAACTTTGGGATAAAGGAATTTCCACCGACGCATTTATTGAAAAATTTACGGTTGGAAATGATAAAAAATTTGATATGTATTTAGCACCTTACGATGTGCTCGGCTCAATTGCTCATGCCTTTATGCTTGCTGATGTCGGCATAATAACACAGGACGAAGCCGATGCCATTGTTCAGGAATTACGGCGCATGTATCATCGCATTGAGCAAGGTGATTTTTCTATTGAAGATGGCATTGAAGATATTCATTCGCAAATTGAATTAGAGCTGACGCGTGCATTGGGCGATATAGGAAAAAAAATCCATACAGGACGTTCCCGCAATGATCAAGTACTCGTGGATATTTCCTTGTTTTTGCGCTCCATACTTTTTCATATTATTGATGAAGTCTATGAATTAGCAAAAATTCTCATCGAATTATCGGAACAATATAAAAACCATTTATTACCCGGTTATACGCATTTTCAAATTGCCATGCCTTCATCATTTGGTTTATGGTTTGGGGCTTATGCCGAAAGTTTGGCAGACGATCTTGCATTCGCAATGACAACCGTACATTTTGTCAATAAAAATCCCCTTGGCAGTGGGGCGGGCTTCGGTTCTTCTTTCCCTCTCAAACGAATGAGAACAACAGAATTATTGGGTTTTGAGGGTTTGCATATAAATTCTGTGTATGCACAAATGACACGAGGAAAAAAAGAAAAACTTTTTGCTCAATGTATAGGAGGTATTGCAGCCACTTTGTCAAAAATGGCAATGGATATTACGCTGTATATGTCGCAGAATATGGGATTTATTTCTTTCCCCGAAACCTTAACAACTGGGTCGAGTATTATGCCCCATAAAAAAAATCCCGATGTTTTTGAATTAATTCGTGCAAAATGTAATGTGGTGCAAACAGTTCAGTATTCCTTGCACTCATTGATGAATAATTTGCCTTCGGGTTATCATCGTGATATGCAATTAACAAAAGAAATACTTTTCCCTGCATTGTACGATATTGTTGATTGTATCTCTATGATGAAATATGCTTTACCGCAATGCAATATTTCTTCGAATATTATGGAGAATGATGTATATACATATGCTTTTAGTGTTGATGAAGTCAATAAAGCGGTTCAACAAGGAATGTCATTCCGTGATGCATATAAATATGTGGCACAGCAAATACAGGATGGTAGTTATAGCCCGTCTTTATCAATGGAACATACCCATGAAGGAAGTATGGGTAATTTATGCAATGATATGATACGTGAACAATTGGAATACCATTATTCATCATCGCATCGCGAAACAATTAGTAATGCCGAAAAAAGATTGTTGGGAATAGAATAGGTTTTCGCAATTCCGTAGGGGTAGCACCTGCGGAGCTTGAATAAAATGTAATCGCATAGATGAGATGACAACGGAAATATATGTTTTTTTTGCCCCATCCCGTCCTTCCCCGCGGGGAAGGCGAAAAAGACTTCTCCCCGACGGGGAGAAAAGAAGAGGGGCTCATTTTTATGATTCAATCCCAACGGGATTATACGTTTGTAAAAAATGCCTTTGATGCGATGGCGACTTTTAATAAACCAATAAGGTTTTCAAAACCTTATTGGTTTGGAGACGGAATCAATCTTTATGACCTGTGCTTGGCAAATTGCCGAATCATTGAGTCAGTACAACCGCGTTCAGCCAAAAAATGAGTAATTTTGGCATGGTATCAATAGCATTGAGCAAAGCCACTTAACCATTAGCAGGCGAAAAGTGGATTGGTAAAGTTGATGATGTGGCTGAGGCAGCCGCGGATGAGGTAGCGGAGGGTACAGCTTATAGTTTACCGAAATTTTGGATGGAATGAGTACTTAGCATTACGTACAAATGGTAATAATTTTGAAATTGGACCAAACTTCGGGCCAAAGCAATTTTGGCTTGACGATGCCGGAATCAATTGGTGGAATAATAATAAATATAGTCGTAAATTTGGTGGTAATTTTACTGCCAAAATAATTGTCAATAACAGTGCGCTAAATCACGGATATATATTCAAGGATGCAGGTAAATATAGAGCTGTTTCATTTGACAACCAAGAAGTGCTTGATGTATTCAATAAGAATATGAAAATAGAATGGATTGAGTATAAATAAATTATATACTATATGGCAATATTATATTTTGTATTTTTTGGTGAAATTGAAGGTGTTAAAGTAGATATTAACCTTAGAGTTTCATTATGGTTAGAAGAGAATAGTGAATACTTGATGCCTTGTCAATTTAAAGAAGTTTTAACAGAGAATAATTTTTACAGCATTAAAGTTGAGGCGTTAGACCCTGATGAATTCATTTATGAAAAACATCTTGATAAAAAATTCTTATTTGGTCATCCAGGGAAGGTAATTGGTTATGGAATACTGAAAAAAATAGCGAGATGTCGCTAAGACAGTAATAAACTAATAGACTAACACTTTCAAAATTTTGAAAGGACATACTATTAGTATTTTCATCAAAATCTCCGTTCTTTGAAAACTATGAGGCATTTCGATTAGCCCCATCCAGACCTTCCCCGACGGGGAAGGCGAAAAAGCGGGGCGCGGTTTTGGGTACATAATCCACCCCGACAGACTGCGTCTGCCACCCCTCAATGAGGGGAATTTTTGATATTCACCGCGTCACGGAATCCCGCAGGGATGAGATGATAATAGAAAAATGTGTTTGATAAAAAATCAAATCCTGTAGGGATGCCATATTCTATTATTATATCGCTCCTATCGGAGCTTCTTTGTCTTTTATTTCTGTACTTTCTATTACTATATCGCTCCTTCGGAGCTTGAATGAATTACAATCCCAACGGGATTACACGTTTATAGAAAGAAATTCATCCACCGCGTCCATATTTCTGCTTCATCTGTTTTGTCCCATCCCGTCCTTCCCCGCGGGCAAGGCGATGGAAATAATCCCACAGGGATGTCATGATAATTGCCATAATCCCATATTTTTGAATAAAACGTTTTGTTCTTTCTGAGGAAGTTGAGCTTTCCATGAAAAAATTCCTTATCCTCATCATGCTGCTTTGCGGCATCAATGCAATGGCGCAAGAAAATGCCGCCTCTCTGCCCGAATTACAAGAATGGTATTCGTGGAAAGGAAGTATATTCAATACAGGTGGAAGAGTTTCCTATCTGCCCGGCTTTGATTCTGTTGGTGGTGGCTTGAATGCCATAACACAACATAGAAATGGTAAAGACATTGTCTGGTATAATCGTTTTCCTTTTGACACAACATCTCAATTTCAATGGAAATCAGGTGGGGCATATGCTGTCTTTCAATTTGATGCTAATGGTGATGGTATTCCTGATTACTTTGATAATAAAGGAAGAGTATATCAAGGAATCAAAGGACAAAAACCGGAAAGTGAACCCGCTATTATTCTAAGTAGGGGAGGTACATTAAAACCTTTGATAGGTGATCTCAATAATGATGGTTATGATGATATACTTGCCTATAATGATAGAGATTACTTTGATGTCATTTTGGGGAATAAAGATATAAGTGATATGACTCGTGTAACAATAACCTATCCTATGAAGGAAAGTATATATGTCGGTGGTTATTTTTCGGAATCGGGCAAGCCACGCATAATTCTCTTCAATGATTGGGGTTCTTTTGAAAGTTTTACTATCTATGCCGTCACTATTACCTATACAGGCAATCAACCATCTGTTTCTTTTGAACAACTTGATAGTATAGAAAAGTCCAAAGGAAGTTCGGATGAGAAACTTTATGAAATATGTTGTAATTATTTTTATTGGAATAAAAGAACAGGACAGAACTACCTGGTTCTTTCGCCAACTATGAAACCCGGAGAAACGAGGACAAATTATACAGGATATACCATAACAAACGATAAATTTGTCTTTCTAAGAGAAAATGCTGTTAGTGGAGGAAGCTACTCTTATCTTTCCGGTAGTGTTGATGGAGACGACGAGGAAGATTTTATTACATGGGATAATTTTAAGATAAACGATAAAGAATTTATTGGGTGTGCAATATACTCAGGTTTGCCGCTACATAATCCATATCTTGCTGCTTATTTTCCTCGCAACTTTTGTGGTTACATTGAGTGGCTTTCTTATATAGGCGATGTTAATAACGATGGTATTGGTGATATAGCTTTTGGTGGCAGTGATGGCTGCTTCGCTGTGTATCTTGGTCTTGATTGGCGCACAGTGAATGTCAATTCTGTTGCTCAATATAATTCTTTTAAACTTCATCAAAATATCCCCAACCCTGTTCAAAAAGACAGAAAAACTCTTTTGCCTGTTTCGCTCAAACAACAAGGTAATTACTCGATAGTGCTGTATTCTTTGCAAGGCAGCAGAATAAAAGACCTTTTCAATGGTGAATTATCCGAAGGTGAGCATAAAATTCCTCTTGACCTTATGGGTTTATCAGCAGGAATGTATATTGTGAAAATGAGCACCGGTGCTGTTTCACGTGAACGTGCCATTATGATTGGAGAGTGAATTAATTCTATTCTTTTTTTGCCCCATCCCGTCCTTCCCCGCGGGGAAGGCGATTAGTTTTTCATTATCTATGAATCATCTCCCCCGATTTTTGGGGGAGACCGAGAGGGGGCTAATCCCCGCCTCTTTTCCTCTGCGACAGGGAAGGCGGCGAAGAGCATAAAAAAAGCCCATGAAATCATGGGCTAAGAGAATAGTTGAATTTTGTACAAAGAGTTATTCTTTATCTTGCACTATGGCGATATAAGAATCAAGAATTGTTTTGAACAAAATAATCATTGCGCCTTGGGCTTCTTCGCTAATCATATCTTCTTCTGATATTTCTTCTTCGTCTTCTTCATAGCTTTCATTGGAAATGGCGGATAAGGCGTATGAGAGAAGAAAGGGTTGCGGATATTCATCCATCATTTTTTGCACTACATCGGTTTCTCCCTGCATGGATAATTCATCCAAACGATGCATGAGTTCGATATTTGCTTGTTCATTATCATCAAGCATATCTTCATTTACGGCGGGCATTACCGGATAATGTTCTTTGAAGCAATTCCAGAGCACAACACCCGTAAACATAAGCGTTTCTGCTTCCATCGGGCTTTCCATTTCGCCTGCATTAGCCATCATATATGCTAAGACGGAGGGTTGTTCGGTCGCCATGGTGTCCATTAATGCTGTGACGTGTTCTTCTTGAAGATCCGCTAAGCGATTGTACACATCGGTAATTGTTTGATCATTGATAAGAATCATTGTTAGTCCTTATGACTGGAAAAGTTGTTGAAAACGATGTGCAATAGAAAGTAATCGCTCATCTTGAAATAGAGATGTTTGTAATTGCATACCTACGGGAAAACCATTGGCAGCATTGCCTGCGGGTATGCTGATAGCGGGTATGCCGGCAAGATTAGCCGACACGGTAAAGTAATCGGAAAGATACATCGCAATCGGGTCATTGAGTTTTTCACCGAACTTAAATGCTGTTGTTGGTGTGGTTGGCAAAAACAATGCATCAGCTTGGGAAAAAATGTGTTCATAGCCGTCATAGATGAGTCTTCGTGCTTGTTGTGCTTTTTTGTAATAAGCATCATAATGCCCTGCGGAAAGTACATACGTTCCGAGCATAATGCGCCTTTTTACTTCCATACCAAAGCCCTGTGAACGGGTTAATGTCATGATATCATCGTCATCGTTATTGATTTCTGCTCGGAAGCCATAGCGAATGCCGTCGAATCGTGCCAGATTTGAGGACGCTTCGGCTGTTGCCAGCACATAGTATGTCGGAATCCACGCATCATTAGCGGGAATTTGTGCTTGCAGTAAGGTGATGCCATTGTCTTGGAGTATATCGAGGCATTGTTTATAGACCTCCAATACTTCGGGTGAGCAATCTTTGATGATTTCTTCCGGCAATACAGCAATTGTAAGTGATTTGTTGGCATATTCATCCAAAGTTGCCATTGCTTGTGTCGGAGCTAAGTTTGCCGATGTTGCATCATTGGCATCATGTCCCGATAAGGCATCCATCATTGTTGCTGTTGTCGGAATATCGGGTGCGAATATTCCCACTTGGTCAAGCGATGAGGCAAATGCGACCAATCCATAGCGTGATAATCTGCCATAACTTGGTTTATAGCCCACAATGCCGCAAAAAGCTGCGGGCTGGCGCACGGAGCCGCCTGTGTCCGACCCGAGCGAAGCATGAGCATGACCCGCCGCTACTGCCACCGCCGACCCGGATGATGAGCCGCCGGGCACATAGTCGCCATTCAATGGATGAAGAGTTTTGCCAAAAGCGGAGTTTTCACCGGATGACCCCATAGCAAATTCATCCATATTGGTCTTGCCGATGATGATTGCACCGTGAGCGGCTAAACGTTCCACAACCGTAGCATCATAGACAGGACGATATTCGCCGAGCATTTTTGAGGCGCATGTCGTAGGAAAATTGCGTGTGGATAGATTGTCTTTTACAGCCACAACCATACCATCAAGAGCAAGTGGCTTCTCCTCAGCGTATCGTTCATCGCTTTGTTGCGCTTGTACAATCGCGCTGTCTTTACCGACAGATAGAAAATGGTTTAAAGATTGACGTTGGTCAATATCCCGCAGAATATCTTGGGTAATTGTTGTAAACGTTGTTGTGCCTTTATTGACGGCAGTGCATGAATCGGAAAATAGTCGCATGAAATTTCAGTATTATGACATGGGTTCTGTTGATGGAGTATCTGAGTTTTGCCGTGCAATAGGCGTTCGCGCAATGATTCCTTCCGGCTGACGGACAATCACAGACGATGCAGGGGTATTGTTGTCTTCATCACTTGTATTGATTGTTTCATCGGTTGTTGGTTGTGGCTCTTCGTCGCCGGAGGATGCCACAACAGTGAATGTTTTCTTGGGTGCAGCAGGAACATCCGTCGCTTGTTCTATTTCTGCTGACATATCGCGCAATTGTTGCTTGAGTTGATCCTGTGCTTGACGAAATTGACGAATGCCCTTACCCACCGATGCCATCACTTCGGGTATTTTCTTGGGACCGAACATAAGTAGTACGAATACAAGAATCAGAAGAACTTCACCACCGCCAATATCAAACATAGAGTAATCGAATCAATGAAAATAAAGAATGATATTTTCCCCAAAAAGAAGCATTAACGAACAAAAGCAATATAATCTGTGACGGCAGGAGTGAAGCCGTTTTGACGTAAACGAGTTGCAATTTGTGCTCTGTGATAGGTGCCATGATTAAAAAGGTGGGTCAGTATATCAGAAAGGGTGGTGGTAAATTCCATCCCTTTCAAATTTGTATAGCTGATGACCTTTTCCATATCTTCATCGGTAATCCCATCACAATAATGTGATAATGCAGAACTTGTATGTTCAAACATAGCCCTGCATTGTTCTAATGTAGGATGAGGAAACACTTGTATGCCCTCGAGCGACAAACCGTCAATCCTTCGTAACCACACATCCGTTGCTGCCAGAATATGTCCCATAAGATGAATTTCCGTATGGGACGCATTGGGTTCAAGTTGATTCAATGCTTCCAATACACGATGATTCGCCCATTGGTCATAGCGTGCAAGTCGTCGGAAGTGATCAGAATACATTATGCTTCCTCGCGTTTTTTATCTTTTGTTGTATCATCGGGATTATCAACCGAAGATGCTTTTTTGAACTCACGCACACCGCTGCCGAGTCCGCGCATCAATTCGGGAATTTTTTTCCCGCCGAAAAATATAACGATGACCAATAAAATTATCAGCCATTCCGAGCCGCCGGGTAAACCAAGCATAGTTTGCTCCTTAAAAATAATATGGAAATATCATGAACGCATCACCACACCTATAATGGCATGGCTATGCGCATTGCATTTGCTATTGATTGAAAAATTGCCATTCCGTCATCACAACCCAATGCTTTGTCGGCATATCGTTCGGGATGGGGCATCATACCCAAAACATTGCCACGTTCATTGAGAATGCCTGCAATATTATTGATGCTGCCATTCGGATTAGCTTCGTCATTGCTATCGCCGCCGGCTGTGCAATACCGAAATGCCACGCGTCCTTCATCTTCTAAGCGACGAATGGTTTCCGGTTCTGCAAAATAATTACCTTCGCCATGTGCTATCGGTATGCGTAACACTTGACCTTGTTGCAAAGAGGAAGTGAATGGCGATTGGGTATTATCGGTACGGATATAGACATCACGACATATAAAACTTAAAGAAGTATTGCGCAAAAGAACACCCGGCAATAAACCCGATTCTGTTAAAATCTGAAAACCATTGCAAATGCCTATAACTAAACCGCCTTTATTGGCAAAGGTTACAACTTCACGCATCAGGGGCGAAAAGCGAGCAATGGCGCCGCAGCGAAGATAGTCGCCAAAAGAGAAACCACCGGGGAGAATAATGCAATCAATATCCGAAGGTATGGATGTCTCTTTATGGAACAAATAGCGTGCATTGCCGCCGGAACGTTGTGCTGCCGTGAGTGCGTCGTGATCACAATTTGACCCCGGAAACACTACTATGCCATAGTTCATGCTGCCTCCATAGCATGGAGAGTAATACTGTAATCTTCTATAATCGGATTAGCGATGAGTGCCTTACATCCGGCATCTACGTGAGCGCGGGCTTCTTCTTCCGATGCTGCCGTCACAGTCATTTCCACATGTTTACCAATGCGCACATCGGTTAATGTTGAAAACGATGATGCATGCAAAGCATGCTCAACCGTTTTGCCTTGAACATCTAAAATTCCTTTGCGCAATGTGATTGTAACAGTTGCGTGATAGGTATTCATCAAACTAACTCCAATGTATAATAGATAAAATTTTTGAACCGTATTATTTTGCTGCCAATGCTTTTTCTATGGCACTGACACATTCCTCTGAAAGCGGTTTGACTCTTGAACGAAAACGTTGCACAATTGAGCCATCTTTGCCGATGAGGAATTTTTCAAAATTCCATGCTACTTCACCGGCAAGTTCACTTTTGCCTTGACCACTCGTTAAAAATGTATAGAGGGGATGTTTATTTTCGCCCTTGACCACAATTTTACCGAGCATGGTAAATGTGACGCTGAATTTTGTACTGCAAAACTCGGCAATTTGTGCATTGCTGCCCGGTTCTTGTGCACCAAAATCATTCGCCGGCACACCGATAATCACCAAACCCTGATCTTTGTACTTTTTGTGCAGGGCTTCCAATTCTGTGTATTGTGGCGTATAGCCGCAAGCCGAAGCAACATTGACAATCAAGAGCACTTTACCCTTGTATTTCTCAAAAGAAATTTCTTTACCGCTTATGTCTTCTATACTCACAGTGTAAAGCGATTGCTGAGCATAAGACTCCGCTGCCATTATATGTGAACGCGTAGCTACTGTGCCAAAAAATACCAAAGCGGCATTCACTAAAGACAACATTGCTGTTTTCATTGTCATTGAATTATAATAATGGTGAAGCGCAAAATTACGCCTTTTTCCGAAGACGGTCAGAGATAATCCTTAGCGTTATGGCACAGCACTTTTCTCTATATTATCGAATGATAAAAAGATTACGCTTTGGTAAAACAGTAATTTTGTAAGTCTTAAACATCACAAACATAGGTTCTTACTGTATGAAAACACTTGCACCAAAAAAGATTTTAATCGTTGATGATGAACATGATATTGTCGAACTTGTTGCCTATAATCTGCGCAAAGAGGGCTATACTGTCTTTACTGCAACCGATGGAATCACAGGATTGGATTTAGCAAGGCAGGAACAACCGGACCTTGTTGTCCTTGATGTCATGATGCCGGGCTATGATGGTTTTGAGGTATGTCGTATGATTCGCCAAACGCCCCATATAGCCAATACATCCATTGTGTTCCTTACTGCCAAGTCCTCAGAAATTGACCAGATACTCGGGTTGGAGCTGGGTGCTGACGATTATATTCAAAAGCCCGTCAGCCCGCGCGTGCTTGTGGCAAGGGTAAAATCCGTGATTCGCCGAGCCAATGAGCAAATACGCACCGAAACTATTGTGGCTCCTGAAATCATTCAAATCGAAGACATAGAAATCAACAGACAAAATTATACTGTAAAAATCAGCGGAGTAGAGATATTCTTTCCCAAAAAAGAATTTGAATTGCTGGCTTTTCTTGCAACAAATCGCGGTAAGGTTTTTACTCGTGAATCATTGCTCAAAAGGATATGGGGCGAAAGTGTCTTCGTTGTTGATAGAACGGTGGATGTTCATGTCTCGAAGGTGCGCGAAAAATTAGGGAAATACGGTGGTTATATTGAAACAGTCAAAGGCATCGGCTATCGTTTCCGTCCTTAACAATCCCGCATAGAGCCGTTTTTTGTATGCACTCAAATGCGACAAAAACGGAGCAAACATTCGTCAGAATTGTATATTGTGCTAACTTGCATTACTCAACACAGTTCTGATGGCATCATAGTATGAAGCATTACAGCAGATTTTTCCTCTTTTTCTTTCTTGCTATCACTATATGTGCGGCACAAAAGCCGTCGGCAAAACCGCCGTTTTTATGGGCGGGTATATATGGCGATATGTCTTTACTGCTCCATAATGTGGACTTTAGAGCAATTCCCGGATGTCCCACTTGTGGTCAAAATTTTAGTAATACCGTTGGTCAAGGATATAGTGTCGGTGCATTGCTCGAATTGCCCTTAGCAATGCAATGGCGCTTACGTTTGCGCGGAGGATATACAGATATTGGTACCCGACTTGCAACCCAAGAACAAAATATAGGAAATACTCTTGTGCGGAGAGTTTCTGCACCCAATGAAGTGGTCAGTGTTCCCGTAGCAACAGAATATTCTTTAGAAGCGGGGCTTGCAGGTTGGACAATAGAACCCGGTGTGAGTTATGAACCCGTCTCGCGTTTATTTGTGAGTGCCGGGATTGGGGCAACATTCTTATCCACGACAACATTTGCCCAAAGGGAAAGCATTATCTCTCCGGCGGGCGTCTTATTTAACACGGGACGTTCCTTTCGTAATGATACTTCGGGCATAATACCTAATGTTCCTTCTGCTTTGTTTAATGGTACTATCGGTGTTCATTATGGTTTCCCGCTATCTTCTACCGTAACGGCATCACCGGAAGCCCGTCTTGTACTGCCCTTCAACAATATATCCTCAGATTTGTCATGGACAATTGCTCAATTACAGCTTGGGGTAACTCTGACATATTCATTCATACCCCCACCGGATATTATTATCAAATATGATACGACTATTGTACGCGATACCACTAAAAAATTTGTACTTAATTTGGCTCAACCACAAGTGTCTTTATTGGCAATCAATCGCGATATGCGCACAGAAACGATGGATTATACCGAATATCGCCATCTCACTATTCGCGAACATTATCTTCATGAAATACCGAAAATTTCGCGATTGGAATCAAGTATTGTTGCTTTTGGCATAGACCCGCAAGGTAAGCGTGAAGCCACACCCACCATACGCATAGAAGAAATAGAGACCGAAGAGCAATTTCCGCTTTTACCGCAAGTGTTCTTCCCCGAAGGTAATGCAGAATTGGACAATACCGCTATGGTACAATTGTCCAAAGATGGTGTGCGCCAATTCTCCGAAAATACGCTTGGAAGAAATACACTTGATATTTATGGACAATTATTAAATATTATCGGAAGTCGTTTGACCAAAAAGCCCGAAGCCACAATTACAATTACCGGCGCAAATAATGGAAAAAATAGCGATACGATAGAAAATATCTCACGCAATAGAGCCAATGCCGTAAAAGAATATTTGATTGAAAAATGGAATATCGCCCCATCGCGTATCAACACTGCATTCAGAAAATTACCGGACAAAGCTGCAAATAACACTACGCCGGATGGGCAGGCAGAAAACAGTCGTGCGGATATCAATTCCAATGATATGGATATATTGCGTCCCGTATCGTTGCGTGAAGTAATAGTAAAAGCCACACCGCCCATCGTTGAAATTGTGCCGACTATTGTTTCTGATTCCGGTTTGGTGCAATGGACAGTTGATGTGGAACAAAGTTTGCGACCGCTGCGCAATTTCAATGGCACATCAATGCCTTTGGGGATATTGCAATGGAATCTGGCAGAAAAACCAATGCCCGAACTGGAAACTCCTGTGCAAATTGAATTGAAAGCCCAAGATAAAATCGGCATGACCACCACAGCCCGCCAATCCTTAAAAGTGCAGCAATTAACTCTCAAAAAGAAACGCTATGAATTGCATGATGATAAAAAAATAGAACGTTTCGCTCTCATAGTCTTCGATTTCAACAGTGCCAGCTTGAACCCCGCCAATCAGCGTATTGTGGATGATATTAAGTCACGCATACAGCAAGATTCTAAGGTGATAATCTCGGGTTTTGCGGACAGAAGCGGCGAATTAACCTATAATCAAAACCTTGCATTGCGTCGTTGTCAAGAGGTAAAAAATGCCTTGGGGCTTGCGGAAGGGCAAGTGCAATTAGACCCTGTCGGCAGTAAAGAATTGCTCTATGACAATGAATCTCCGCAAGGACGTTCCTATTCACGCACCGTGCAAATTATGGTCGAAACACCGGTCAGAGAATAGCAATACCATAGACAACAGAGCTTTTATTCTATAAAAATCATGGCATTATCAACAAAAGAGCGCAGTCTTGCGGCACTGATATTCATGGGAATTGCCGTGGTGATTGTCTATGTAATCAATCCGTCGGAAACGCCGCTTATACCATGTTATTTTTACACCATAACGGGTTTGCAATGTGCAGGGTGCGGCATGACAAGAGCAGGACACCACTTTCTGCATGGTAATTTTGCCAATGCCTGGAACTTTAATCCATTGATTTTCGTAACGGTGCCCGCAATAGCATACTTTGGGTTGCGTTCGCTGCTGATAATATGGCACGGAAAGCGATTACCTGCTATGCGTTTATCAATTTGGGTGTATATTGCACTATCTTTAGCCGTGCTGGGATTTACAATAGTACGAAACATCTAAGACAATCATATACAATTTTATATACTTTTTTTAAGGAAAAGACTATGCCGAATGTTCTTACGTTAATGCCTCAGCTTGAAGGCGAAGAAGCAATGTATGTGCAGCATCTTATTTCGGGAATGACCGAAGAGCAAGCTCAACAATTTGCGATGATTTACCGTGAAAGGCGCAAAGAACCGCAATTAATTTTACTGCTATCCGTATTGGGTATTGTCCCCGGCATTGCAGGGATTCAGCGTTTTGTGACCGACAGCATCGGATTGGGTATTGTTTATTTATTGACCGGTGGTTTTTGTTTAATCGGAACTATTGTTGATATGATTAATTACAAGCGCATTGCTTGGGATTTTAATCGCTCAAAAGCCGAAGAAATAGCACAAATGAGCGGCATACGCAGATAAAAAGTGTATGCTTATTGATGTAAAATCCACTCAAGCTCATAGAGTGTAAGGTAGAACACAGTTTTCAAAAAATTACGATAATTAATTAGTAGAAAAATCTTAAAAAAATATTATAAGCTTGTAATATATGGGTGAATTGTTTACGGTAGCGACTTTAGTCAGTTTTGTAACATTGACAGTACTCGAAATTGTTCTCGGTATTGACAATGTTATTTTTATTTCAATTCTTGCAGGGAAATTGCCCGATGCCTATCGCGATAAAGTGCGCAGCATAGGGCTTGCTTTGGCACTTATTCTAAGGGTGATTTTATTATTCTTTATCACAGAAATAGCCAAGTTGACATTTCCCGTATTTACTATTATGGATCATGGATTCAGTTGGCGTGACCTGATAATGATTGGCGGAGGTTTATTCTTGCTTGCAAAGAGCACTTCGGAAATTCATAATAAATTAGAGGGCGATGAACACGGCACCGCCTCAGGAAAACAATCTTCTTTCTGGGGAGCTATTGTTCAAATAGCCATTCTGGATGTTGTCTTTTCTATTGATTCCGTCATTACGGCAGTTGGCTTGGCGCAACATTTGGAAATAATGATTGCCGCTGTGATTATTGCCGTGGGCGTTATGTTCTTTACCGCAAAAACAGTCAGTCAATTTATTGAAAAACATCCTACGCTCAAAATGCTTGCTTTAGCTTTTTTATTGATGGTAGGATTAGTGCTGTTTGCCGAAGGTTTCGGGGCGCATATTGATAAAAGTCTCATTTACTCGGCTATGGCATTTTCAACCCTTGTCGAATTTCTCAATATGAAATTACGCTCTAAAAAATCATCCGCACCAATCAAACTTCACAATTCCACACTTCAGGAATAATTCTAAGGAATTGATGTTTATTATTCACCTATCATTTGTGGAAACAATTATATGTCACAACCGAGTTCAGATATACAATTACTCAAAAAATTAGCACAAAGCACAGACAGCATTCGTTCGGAAATAGGGAAAATCATTGTTGGTCAGCACGATGTTGTTGATCAGTTACTTGTGTCATTATTTGCGCGAGGTCATTGTTTGCTTGTGGGGGTGCCCGGGCTGGCAAAAACACTCTTAATTCGCACACTCTCTCAAGCATTGGATTTGTCGTTCAATCGTATTCAATTTACTCCCGATTTGATGCCCAGCGATATTACGGGTACGGAAGTTCTTGAGGATAATATCTCCACCGGACAAAAGCAATTTCGTTTTGTCAAAGGACCGATTTTTGCCAATATTGTCCTTGCCGATGAAATTAACCGTACACCGCCAAAAACACAGGCGGCATTATTGGAAGCCATGCAAGAACATAGCGTCACAGCAGCGGGAACAACGTACCGATTGGATGAGCCGTTTTTTGTATTGGCAACACAAAATCCCATCGAACAAGAAGGTACATATCCCTTGCCCGAGGCGCAACTTGACCGTTTTATGTTTAATCTGTGGTTAGATTATCCGTCCTTTGCCGAAGAAGTGCAAATTGTGAAAGCTACCACCACAGCCCACACACCCACAGTCAATCCTGTGGTCAATGCTCAAGAGATAAAAGAATTTCAAGACCTTGTGCGCCGTGTGCCAGTGGCTGATAATGTCATTGAATATGCCGTAAAAGTGGTCAATGCCACACGCCCCAAAACAAGTGAGGCAAAAATTGTAAAAGATTATCTGAGCTATGGCGCGGGTCCTCGTGCTTCGCAATTTATGATTCTCGGAGCAAAAACACGAGCAGCACTTTCCGGCAGACCCACACCCGAAATAGCCGATATACGCGCTATTGCACCTTCGGTCTTACGCCACAGAATAGTGGCAAATTTCAATGCCGAAGCTGAAAATCTTTCTACCACCGATATTATAGCCGAATTAATGAAAGAAATAAAAGCATAAAATATTGATAGACAATACTCGCATCCCTTCCTTTTTGACAAAGAGGAAGGGTTTTTTTATGCTCCATGGACATAGTCATGGCACAATACCGACAAAATAGAGCAATGTTCGACAAAAACACCGCATCATTGTCACCATAGAATGCCCCGATGAACATAGACACAATAACGATGAGCAATACCAATCACATGAAGAGAAACAATGCAATCACGAAGCCATCATGAGCATTGAAGTAGCAAAGAAATGCGGTGAAGTAGCAATCATGAGCGATGAAGTAGCCATCATGAGTATTAAAGTAGCCATCATGAGCATTGAAGTAGCAAAGAAATGCGGTGAAGTAGCAAAGAAATGCGGTGAAGTAGCAAAGAAATGCGGTGAAGTAGCAAAGCAATGCGGTGAAGTAGCAAAGAAATGAGGTGAAGTAGCGCTACGACGGTACATTTTTCCTCTACGACGGTACATTTTTCCTCTACGACGGTACATTTTTCCTCTACGACGGTACATTTTTCCTCTACGACGATGCATTTTTCCTCTACGACGATGCATTTTTCCTCTACGACGGTACATTTTTCCTCTACGACGGTACATTTTTTCTTTACGACGGTACATTTTTTCTTTACGGCGGTGCATTTTACCTTTACGACGATACATTTTACCTTTACGACGGTGCATTTTACCTCTACGACTGTGCATTATCCCGCTACGACGGTGCATTTTTCCTTTGCGACGATACATTTTACCTTTACGACTGTGCATTTATCCTCTACGACGATGCATTTTGGGCTTTTTGAACTGCTTTGGAGAGCTATGGCTTTGGCATTATTCCATCGCCTTCGCCGTTGAGGAAGGATGGGGCTTCATTCAAACCTATAATTTTTGAAAACCTTATAGGTTTAAGGAACGGAAAGGACGGGGTGGATGTATTTTTTTCTATAAACCTTCAATCCCGTTGGGATTGGTTCATTCAAGCTCCGCAGGAGCGATATAGTCATAGACCTGTCATCCATGCGAGATTAAAGCGCTGCTGAAATTCATCCCATCCATCGGAGGGGTGTCCGAAGGACGGGGTGGGTTCTGATTGATGGGTGGCAGATCATTGAGCCTATCGAAATGGACGGGGATGGCGCACAAAGAGAAATATGACTCACTCTCCAATCATAATAGCACGTTCACGTGAAATAGAACCATTATTCATTTTGACGATATACATTCCGGCGGATAAGCCCATAAGGTCAAGAGGAATTTTATGGTCACCTTCGGACAATTCACCATTGAAAAGGTCTTTTATTCTGCTGCCTTGCAAAGAATACAGCACTATCGAGTAATTACCTTGTTGCTTGAGGGAAACAGGCAAAAGAGTTTTTCTGTCTTTTTGTACAGGATTGGGGATATTTTGATGAAGTTTGAAAGAATTGTATTCAGCGACTTCATTCACACTTACTTTCCGCCAGTCAAGACCAAGGTAAATAGCAAAGTAATCAAAACAAGTAAATCCGACATCACCTATACCATCACCATTGACATCACCTATATAGTAAATAGATACATTAGTACATTTAGGCTCGTAAAAGAATGCTTTAGGTATATTGTCAGAGAATCGTGGATTACCGGTATACAGCATATACACCCTTCTCAATTGGTTATTTTCAGTTACTTCATCGAAAGCAAAAAAATCAGGTATGCTGTCATGGTCAACACTACCTCCTAAATTACTGCCAATTCGTGCGAAACGCGAGTTATCTCTATTTTTAATAAACTTATCATTTTCAATAGTAAAACCTCTTGGTTGAGGACGTCCTCCATCAATTTGGGGAGCTTCATAAATATTAAAAAAAGGAATTGAATTATGACTTTGTTGATAAATTGCGGATAATAAATACCAATACTTTTGCGGTTGATCTTTTTCTTCTTTTTCTACTTCAATTTTATCTAATTCATCAAGGAATATTTCTACCGAATCACCTTTACTTGCTGTGCGAATGCCATAAAGATAAAAACCTTCCGAGTATGCTTCAATTCCATATATCAGTATTCGTGGTTTTCCATTCTCATTGCTGTATGCTCCAACATATTGTGTGTATGTAAAAGAATTTGGATCATAGGTTTTCCTTGGCTGAGTAACTAATACTCTTTGGAGATTTCTTAGATCTTTACCACCAAAAATAATTGCAAAGGGGTATCCCTCATACCAAATCAACATATCTGGGTATGTATCACTATTAAAATCATGAATAAAGTAATCAAGAACAATGCCATCACTAAATTGATAAATCGGTTCAGGATTCGGCTTTTCACCTTTCTTGGAACCTGTATAGAGCCTTCCCTTCCTATCGAGATAATCATGTATGCCATCATTGTTAAAGTCAATTTGAGCAATAATGTATGCACCGTCACTCTTCCATTGAAACTGTGCAGTAGTATCAAAAGGGAAACGATTGTAAAAAACGGGAGCATACGAACGACTCCGTTCCTGTGTAATGGCATTCATACCACCACCAAGCGAATCAAAGCCGGGCAGATATGAAATGAATGGCGAATAACCGCCCCCCTTGATAGAATACCATTCTTGTAATTCGGGCAGAGAGGCGGCGTTTTCTTGCGCCACAGCATTGATGCCGCAAAGCAGGATGATGAGGACATATACTATTTTCATGAGAAACTCTTGTGTTCCAAAGTGCAAAAACGTTTGATTCAAAAATATGGCATTATGTCAATTATCATATCATTGTATGCGCTGTGTATTTAAAAATTCCCCTCATTGAGTGGTGTCCTTAGGACGGGGTGGATGAATGTGCACGAAACAGTTTTTGGTGAAAATGTTTTTTGATTGTTTCCCATTCTTCACGAATAATGCTGTAGCTGATGCTGTCGCGAATATAATTATTATGCGTTATCAGATGAGAGCGAATTATGCCTTCTTTTTTTGCACCTATGCGCTCAATTGCTTTTTGCGATCGGGTATTGCGACTGTCCGTTATAATCGAAATACGATGAAATTGCAGATGTTCGAAGGCATATTCAAGCATGGCATATTTTATTTCTGTATTAACGGAACTTTTTTGATGGGATGGTTTTATCCATGTCCACCCGATTTCTGCATTATTATTTTCTCGGTCAATGCACCCAAAGCGTGTGCTGCCTATATAATCACCTGTTTGTCTGTCTTTAATAACGAATGGTATGGCAGAACCCGAAGCATGATCGCGCAAAGCACTGCGGACATAGTTTTCCATATCCTGTCGTGTATAAAGACCATGCAAAGTCCATTGCCATAATGAATCGTCGGTGGCATGGAGTAAACCGTCAATATCATTATAACTGAGTGGACATAATTCGACAGTAGTACCAATTAAATGAGGTATCTCCCATGCAATATTGCTTTGGGGAAAAGTATGACCAAATAACCATTGAAAAGTGCCGTCCGAATGTTTATGATATATTCTCCGTGATTGTGATGTGGTGTGATATTCTTCGCCAGCCGATATATAATGGTCATGCACCAGATATTCCGCACTTGTTAAAGGGTAATTTTCTTCTATATTGAACGGATAGAGCTGTTGGGCTATAAATCGCATATTGTCGGACAGCACAAAATTGTTGATATATTGTTGTTTTGTAAAGTTATGACCTTGCGTATTGATATAGAGAAAGGCATCGTGGAGAAATATGTCAAAAAAACGGCTGTCTTTTGTGCATAAAGCCACTATTGCATGTTCCGCTTGTTGATGTATGGTGATAGTGTCCATGAGATTGATGGGATATGTTTTTTTTGTGATTGATTGTGTGGTTTGGCAAGACGAAACGTAGAGGTAAACACTGTATATGTGCAATGGTATATATTCTAAAGTAAAGGCAATACATGGAAGTCACCTTATTGTATGGTATGGTGTCCTTGCATTTTCGGCGGCACGAAAAAAAGCATAGTAGCGTCAAAGTTTTTTTCAATAATCAAGAGGAAGCAACCATGTGTGGAATAGTGGGGTATATCGGTCATCGTCAAGCAGCACCCATAGTGATGGAGGGGCTGAAACGCATGGAGTATCGAGGATATGACTCTGCGGGTTTATGTGTGTTGGAACAGGACAATCTTCTTGTCTATAAAAGAGCGGGCAAAGTAGCGCAAACCGAGTCATTACTTGATTATACGACGATGCATTCTACATTGGCAATTGGTCATACGCGATGGGCTACGCATGGCGAACCTAATGATATCAATGCCCATCCTCATACCGATAATTCGGGTAAGATTTCCCTTATTCACAATGGTATTATTGAAAATTACAGCAGTTTAAAGAAAAAGTTGCTTTCCGAAGGTTATACATTTTATTCTGATACAGATACGGAAGTTCTTGCCGTATTTATAGGTCATTTGTATGAAAGAACGGGCGATTTTGAGCTTGCCGTTCGTTCTGCATTATCGGAGGTTGATGGTACATTCGGCTTAGCGGTATTGTGCGCCGATCAACCGGACACTCTTATAGCGGCGCGTCGAGGCAGCCCAATTGTCATCGGTATTGGCGATGGCGAATATATAGCAGCATCGGATGCGGCGGCAATTATCCAGCATACACGCCAAGTGATTTATCTGAATGATGATGAAATGGCGGTGATGCACCGTAGCGGTTATGTGACCAAAACGATTGACGATCGGGAAATTGACGGCGAAATTCATGAAATAGATTTCGATATTGAACAAATGGAAAAAGGTGGCTTTGACCATTTTATGTTGAAAGAAATTTATGAACAGCCGGCAACATTTAAGGATGCCATACGCGGACGTTTATTGGTGGAAGACGGCAATGTCAAATTGGGTGGCTTGCGTCCCATAGAAGATAAATTGCGCAAAGCCCGACGGATTATCATTCTTGCTTGTGGCACTTCATGGCATTCCGGGCTTGTGGGTGAATATATGATTGAGCAATTGGCACGCATTCCGGTCGAGGTTGAATATGCTTCCGAGTTCCGGTATCGCTCTCCCGTGATTTATTCGGATGATGTGATTATTGCTATTTCCCAAAGTGGTGAAACTGCCGACACCATGGCAGCAATGAAAGAGGCAAAATTAAAAGGCGCCACCGTGATGGGTATTGTGAATGTGGTGGGCAGCACCATAGCCCGTGAATCACATGCGGGTGTTTATACTCATGCAGGACCTGAAATTGGTGTGGCGTCAACAAAAGCATTTACTTCACAAATTGCTGTATTGTCCTTGCTGGCTTTGCATCTTGGCAGAATGAATCAAGTATCGCAAACGCAGGGTAAAGTTATTGCTGAAGCATTACGTGCCATCCCCGACCAAATAGAAAAAATACTCCAAACCAGTGATGCTATAAAAGAAATAGCTTTGCAATATTCCCATGCAACGAATTTTCTGTATTTAGGGCGCGGATTTAATTTTCCTGTGGCTTTGGAAGGTGCATTAAAATTAAAAGAAATATCGTATATCCATGCGGAGGGCTATCCTGCTGCGGAAATGAAACATGGACCCATTGCACTTATTGATGAAAATATGCCTGTGGTTATTATTGCCACCAAAGATGAGGTGTATGAAAAAGTAATTTCGGGTATTCAGGAAGTAAGGGCGCGTCGCGGTAAAGTCATAGCCATTGCGACCGAAGGCGATATGAGTATTGCGGAGTATGCCGATCATGTAATTTATATTCCGGCAACATTACCGATGCTGACTCCTGCTTTAACGGTAATTCCTTTGCAAATACTTGCATACGCTATTGCAGCTCGGCGCGGTTGTGATATTGATAAACCAAGAAATTTGGCAAAAAGTGTAACAGTAGAATAATTAAGTGTGTATTTTTTGATTTTGAGATAATTTCATGAATTATTCCGAACATATTCAGATGCTTCGCTCTGTGGCGGAGAAATTTTCCGCACAATCCATACGCTCCTTGATGGATAACGATGTGCAACGTGTTGAAAAAATGTCTGTTGATTTTGCAGATATTCGGGTGGATTTTTCCAAACAAAGGCTGAATGATGATATTCTTCTTGCCTTGGAACATTTTGCCGATGAATGCCGATTTATCGAAAAAAGGCAAGCAATGTTTGAAGGCGAACGTATAAATAGTACGGAAAACAGGGCTGTATTGCATACCGCGCTCCGTAGTGTTCACCGTAAGGAATTATTGGTGGATTCTGTGAATATTATGGATGAAATTCGCGATGTTTTGCAACAAATGGAACAATTTTGTACACGATTTCATCAAGGTGATATTTGTGGTTATACACATAAGCCATTAACGACTATTGTGAATATTGGTATCGGAGGTTCCGATTTAGGTCCTAAAATGGTATGTGCGGCATTAAAACCTTATCATAAGAAAGGAATTGACATTCATTTTGTATCCAATGTGGACGGAACACATATTGCAGAAACATTGCGCCTTTGCAATCCCGAAACCACCTTATTTATTATTGCTTCCAAAACATTTACCACCGAAGAAACAATGACCAATGCACGCACTGCTCGTCAATGGTTTTTGGAGCATTGCAATAATGAAGAAATGATTGCACGACATTTTATCGCTGTTTCCACGAATATTGCTCTCACCAATGATTTTGGTATTCGTAAAGAAAATGTTTTTCGTTTTTGGGATTGGGTCGGCGGCAGATTTTCTTTATGGAGTGCCATTGGATTACCTATTGCTTTGACATGCGGTTTTGAAATATTCAGTGAATTACTTTCGGGCGCAGAAGCAATGGATGCACATTTTAGGAGTGCGCCATTACGAAAAAATATTCCCGTGATGATGGCATTGTGCGCTTTGTGGAATACGACACTATGCGGTGAAAAAAATCATGCTGTTTTACCGTATGATGAATATTTGCGCTTGTTTCCGGCTTTCCTGCAACAATTGGAAATGGAAAGTAATGGTAAATCGGTGCAAATTGACGGTGAGAGCATAGACTATCAGACATCTCCTTCTTTATGGGGACAGCCGGGTACGGACAGTCAACATTCATTTTTTCAATTATTGCATCAAGGCACTCACACTATTCCCGCCGATTTTATAGTGGCTGTGCAGTCCCATAATCCGCTTGGTGATCATCAGAATCGCTTATTGGCAAATGTGCTTGCACAAACCGAAGCATTAATGAATGGTAAAACTGCCGATGCCGTCCGACAAGAGTTAATGACTATGCCCGGAACTATGGAAGAAAAAGAGCATTTAGTACCTCATAAAGTCTTTGAGGGCAATCGTCCAACCACGATGATTATGTGTAAAAAGATTGATGCCCGCACACTTGGCTCACTTATTGCCATGTATGAACATAAGGTTTTGACCTTAGGGATTTTGTGGAATATAAACTCATTCGATCAATGGGGAGTGGAACTCGGTAAGCAACTTGCAAAAAAGATTTTACCCGAATTGATGGATAGTACGCTTGAGCCGCAACACGATGCCTCGACGAATGCTTTGATTCAGTTGGCACGTGCATGGGGTGAATGAGTAAGTACTTATGAGTTAAGGGTATAAGCAGCAAAACGTTTAGCCGAGAGCTGCGTGCGTTCTATGACAAGCCCGCATCATTTCATTATTTTTGTAAATAATCAGCATTTTTACGTAACAAAAGGGGGATTTTTTTATGCTAAATTACAGACCAATTCATGCAATGGCAGTGTTTGTTTTTTCATGGTGTGCGATAAGCGCGAGCGCATTGCTTTCCGCGCAATCATTTACACTGAAAAAGAGTTTTCCATTGATGGAAGAATCGCTCACAGCCATATATGATATGGACAATAATGGGCAGGCAGAATTGATAATTCAAAAGCCGTCATCGCTGAGTTTTCTCGATGGTAAAACAATGGCAGCACAATGGACGATTGTTCTTGACAGCACAAAAGGCGAAGCATTATTTTCCGAAAGCGATCAGAATATATCTCATATCCGTGATATGAGTTTATGGAAAGATTATAATGGCAATGGTGTGACTGATGTAGTGATTGGTGGTGGTGATGATCTTGGCGGATATGTACGTATTGTAGATCCGCAAACAGGCGAAACAATGATGAGAATAAGTTATATACCCGGTGTATATTCACTTTTTGTTGCCGATACCGATAATGATGACTTCTATGATATTGTTATTGGGCGTGGCGACAGCGTTTTTATCTATTCCACTTTAGCCAAAGTAGCGCAAGGTGGTGGTGGCAGCACTGATGTAAAGGAAATGCGCCATACTTCCGGTGGCGGGGTTGCCATTGTGCCAAATCCTGCTCAAGGGGCAATGCGTATCTATGGGCAAAAAGCAATGGTGAGCGAAGTGACGGTCTATGCTGTCAATGGTGAAAAAGTAGCAGTGCTCTCACCCAAAGAACAGGGCGTGGTTGTGTGGAACGGCAATGATGATGCCGGAAAAAAAGTCGCACAAGGAACATATTATTTGATAGCAAAAATGACCGATGGCACTTCATATACGGAAACTATGATTCGTCGCTAATGGCGGTAATATTCTTATGGAATTACAAAATTTAGAACAACGATTGAGATATGTTGAACAAAGTGTCAAGTTTTGGAGGCGATTATCGCTTCTGTTCATGGCTTGTTGTGTGGCAACATTAATTGTCGGATGGTCAGCAAAAGATCAAATTTTGCGGATAGCGCGTATCGAAGCCGAAGAAATCTGGTTGCGAGACGACAAAGGTGTCTATAAATCTCGATGGACAACCAAAGTGGGCAATAATTATTCGTCTTTGTCATGGTTTGGCAAAGACACGAACAATTTGTTGATGACACTTGCTGTTTCTAATGTGAGAGGCGATGCCGGTATATTGGTCAATAATCGTATGGGAAAGTCACAATTTTATGTAGGACATGAAGATGACAGTGTGGCAAAGATGCTCTTTTTCAGCAGAGATGGCGAGAAATTAGTGACATCGCTCATACGTAATGGACAGGAAGCAATGCTGACAATGAATGGGATAGGTAATCCTAAAGAACAGACGATACTGACATCGCGCGGCATAAGCTCGGGGTCTGCTGTCATGAAATCGGTGGCTGTACTGGATAGTGCCGGTAAACTTGCTGCACTTATCTCTACTAAAGAAGGCAAAGATGCCAATAGATTTGTGGCACTCTATGATCAGATGGGCATAGAAAGAGGTACTTTTTTCATCAATAAGTCAAAATCAATGGGTGGTTATGCCCTCTTTGACGGTAAAGGGCGCAATCGTTTGGTGGCGGGACTCAAGCCGGACGGTATAGGATATTTTATTGCGGTGGACTCAACAGGAGCCATTCAATGGAAGGCACCGTAAAATTTGGCTTACATTTTGATAACCATGTCAAGTGAAATGGATGCGTATGGATTTTCATACACTTCCACGAATACAGCGAAAAATTAACAAAGGAGTTAATGGCTTGATTTTCATTAAATTAAGTCAAATATTCTTTGATTGTCGGTGTGTAAACTCTTTTTCATAGTGAGAAAAAGTTTTAACACTACCTTTCTAATTGGTAATTTTGTTAGCCGAGTTGGGGTGAGAACCCTCAACTCTTGCGATTTCTGTCTTTGGACAGGAAGCGTAGTATATAAAAAGTAAACATTCATGAAAAGCAATCATAATGTTTCTATTCGGTGAAAATCAAATAAATGTATGTTTCATTAAAAATTGAAAGGACGAGGTAATGAAAAAACGTTCCTCGATACTTATCGCGCTGTTTTGTGCGGTCTTACTCGGTATGGTCAGTCCCTCATTTGCCGCTACGTGGTATGTGAATACTGCTACCGGTAATGATACGTGGACCGGTGTGAATCCAACCAATGTTCCTGCGGGAACAGGTCCGAAAAAAACCATTCAAGCAATGGTAAATGGTACGCTTGCTGCGGGTGATATTATCTCGATAGCTGCCGGTACTTATAATGAGCAGGTTGTCGTTACAGACAAATCTATCACTCTCCAAGGTGCCGGTGTCGGCTCCACAATTATTCAGCCCGCTGCATGGGCTGGTCTTTCTACGTATTCAGATGCAACAAACATCGTATGGACAGGGGCAACGCAAGGACGATTACCCGGTAATTCGTTCCGTCCCGTTATCTATGTTAATGCATCGAATACTAACTTTACGGTAAATATTAAAGGTTTGACTGTTGATGGTAACAGTGTACAAACCGGTAATGCCGAATTTTTAGTTGGTATTATGTACAAAAATGCTCAAGGTCGTGTCGGTGGTACTGCAACAAGCGTGTGCGGTCCCTATGATGTGAGCATTATTAATTGCCGCCGCACAGGCGCTCCCGGTGCCGGCGATACAACTCTCGTAGGTTTTGGCGTCGCAGCAATGGGTAACTCCGTTGTGAATGTTACCAATTGTTTAATCAACAATTTCCAAAACGCTGCTGTACTTTCACTCGGTCGTACAACCAATACATTGAATCGTAACTTACAACCAAACCCGGTTGTGGAATATTGCCGCATCACAGGTTTTGATAGAAATACTCAGGCAAATACTTCTGCTTCGTATGGCACAAGCGGTATTAATGCAGGGTATATGGCTGTATTCGGTGGTCGCGGTACCGTTCGATATAACTTTATTGACGGATGTACAAATGCAGGTAATGGTATTGGTGCAGGTATTGCACTTGTGGATGCTTTCACGCATACTATCGGTGGCAATAATCGTTCTTTTGCTAATACAGTCACAGCGAATGAAGTTGGTTTATACTTCGAACGTCAAGTTGTTCCATCAGGACTTTTCCCGCCAACTTTCACTATTCAAAACAATACTTTTGCCTATAATGGTAATGGTCAAAGCGGTGCAGGTGCAAGGGGTGGTGTTCTTTTAAATGATAGACCTGCCGGTGCTTATACTCTCAATGTATCGCAAAATGCTTGGGGTAATGCTTCCGCTTCTACTATTTATACATTACAAACCCCCGCAGTATTGAATCCAACAGCAGGTTTCTTTACAGCACGTACTTTCCCTGGTCCGATACCAGCTTCATCCGGCATTGATGGTATCAATCGCGGTTCAGCGCAAGCGGCTAATGTTGAATATGTCAGCTGTAATCTTCCTGCTTGCGATGATCAATTAGGATATGTGAACTTCCCGACAATTCAAAAAGCGGTTGATGCTGCGGCTATCAATGTGCTTAATCCTACTATTGTCAATATTGCTTCTTGTAACTATGCTGAAAATGTTGTTGTACAAAAGCCGCTTAAGCTTCATGGCGATACACTTTCTTCTTGCGGTGGTGGTACAAAACCGGTCATTAATCCTCCAAGCGGCAATGCTCTTGAAATCAGTTCTACTGCAAGTACAACAACACAAAATGTGACTGTGAACGGTGTGTATTTCAAACAAGCCGGTACACAAAGAGTTGGAATTCTCGTGGTAGGTCATGACAATACTAATGCCGCAAGTAATCGTCCTCCACAAGATGTCAGTGTGCGTAATTCTTGCTTTGAAGGATATGCAACTCAAGCAGCTAATGGGGATGATGCAATAGCAAGCGCGGCAATGGCTACAGAAGAATATCCATTCAATAATACAGGTCGCCAATCGTATGGTGGTGCAGTTCCTCCGGCTACGGCAAATGTTTCGGATGTAGATGCTTCTGCCAATAATAATTTCAATTATCTTGCTTTATCAACAGATAATGATTTCAAATTATGGGAAAAAACAGACGGTTTTATTGATGAAGTAGCATATAACATCGCTCGCATCATCAAAACTGACATTATTATCATCTATTGCGGTGATGATATGGAAGCTGTTCTTAATTCTTTAGGTACTGGTCCTGTGACAGTCTATTTACAAGGTGACTGTATCTATAAAGCGAGCGAGACAGGTATGGCTCCGCTCAACGATGGAATTCTTACCATTAATGGCAATTTTGATATCAAAGTTGATTATACAGGTCGTGTTCAATTACCTCCTGTGGTTGTTGCTAAAAACGGTATCCGTTATAGCAATGGTGCAACAGCGGGTATTAACTGGGATACTGATTGTACAGTACCGACAAAACCGGGCATACGCTTCATCACACGTGATGTTGCCGGAATGCCTGATCCGGATAATTTGACTAATGGTCATCAGCCATCCGGTACTGTTCCTAATACTTCTGCTACCTATATGAAAACATTAACACCTGTTAATTATGGAGTTGGTGGATTTGATTATGAAGTAGCGAATTATGGTTATAATCGTCCGACAGACATTGCGGTTGATGCAAGTGAAAACGGTGCTTTATTAGACGCTGTTTCCCATATTGCTGACTCCAATGGCTTTGCCGGAACAGTTACTTTGGATAATGGTGCTTTATTTACAACACCACTTACCTTGGCTAAACGTATTAGATTCCATGTAGCAGGTCTTGCTATCACATCAGGAATGATTACTATCCTTAACAAGCAAATCGGCGCAGGTCCTTGCTTTGCTCCTTGGGGCAATGGTGCAATTAATGGTATTGTGGATACACGTCTAACACCAGGGTCGGTATTCTATTCTCCTACAGTACAAGTAGGTATAGCGGGTAGCGCAGCAGTAACAGATAGGGCTGACAACACTGATACAACAAACACTATTCAGCAAGGTTTGCAATTCACACAGTTCAATGGTACATGTACCGTTAATTATCGTGGTAATTATACAGGTCAAGCACCTGAAATGTATCGAGGTAATGTTACCTTAACTTCCGATGATGCAACTAATTTTGTTGGTGGGAATTCAGGTGCAGGCAGTCCATTGGCTTCTATCACATTAAATGGTTCCGGTCCTTGTGCCGGTCCTTCTGATATTATTCGTTTTGATGTTCCTATTGTCTATATGGCTAACAGTGGAGACTGTATTCAAACAGCACTTGGTAATACAATGGGTAATCAAGATGAAGAAGGTGTTGGTAATGATAATGGTGCAGGTGTTGCTGTTCCTGCGGGAGCTACTCCAAGAACAGGTACTGTTGCATTTACTTATGGCGGTGCAACAGCAGCTTCGCAAACGCTTACTCTTGATAAAGATGTAAAATTTGACGGTGATAATACCACAGCAAATACCAATGCAGGTAGCTTGACGATGCGTCTCGGTGCTTATGGCAATCCGAACACTATTGTAAACTCCGATAATTTCTGTAATTCAACAGTCAATGTCACACAAGAAACAGGTTCTACCTATACCACAATTCCTGATATCCAAGACGGTATTATGTTGGCTTGTGCTTCCGGTACGGTGAATGTTGGTAATGGTATTACGGTAGCGGCTGCTGCAACCCCATGGGGCGCGGGAACAGATACCTATAATCGTGATAATACTATCAATAAATCATTGACTGTTCAAGGTTTGAATAATTCGACAGAATGTGCAAATGACCCTGCTTTTGTTATTGATGCTGCAACAGCATGGGGTACTAATGCTGCTCGTATTAATACAGCAACATTCTCGACCTTCACAGCAAATAATCCGGTCTTTACGCTTGCAAGTGGTGTGAATAATATCACATTGCGTGGTTTTGATTTCTCTGCAATATCTAATGGTGCAGCAACAGCAGTAATTGCGGCTCCGGGTACAGGCGCAGGTGCAAATAATACTGTCACAATTAACAATAACTTTATTACTAACTCCAGCGAACGCTTTATCTATAGCGAAGCCACAGGAACAGTCGCAACATTCCACTCTACTTGGAATGTGAATTGTAATCGTATGATTGTCAATGTTGGTGGTGCACAAGATCATTATGTTGAATTGAAAGACCACACAGGAACAACATTTGAACGTAATTATTATGATGGTACAGGCGGAAGTGGTGCATGGGCAACAGTATTCCGTGGTCTTGGAGGCGCTACAACAAATAATATTCGTCGTAATGTCATTCAAAATGTTTTTGGTGCCGCAAACCTTTATATTGGTGGATCAACCAATCCTGTAGGTAATGTAGATATTCGTCAGAATCGTTTCAGAAATCCGGGTAGTACACTTACTTCTAATATTATGTTTGATCAACCACAAGATTATGTGGCATCAATCAATGTTGCGAATAATTTCATTAATGGAGTCGGAGTAAATGATGAAGGTATTTATCTTTTTGCTTCATCAGCTATTACTCATCAATTCTTTACAATTAATAATAACTCTTTTGAAAATAACACTGTCGGTATTCGTTATAGTCCTACCTATAGCGGCACAGTATGCCAAATCAATGCACGCGGTAACTGGTGGGAAAATGTTTCCGGTCCGACAACGACATGGAATCCATTAAACCCAACACCATGTACAGCAGCAGCTTTTGGTGATGAGATTTTACAAAATGGTACTTGCTCTAACGGCGATCAAAGTATGATTAGCTTTATTCCTTGGTGGACGCTTGGTACAGATGCAGATGGTGCTACAGACGGTTGGCAACAACCTGCCGCAGCAAATGTGCTTGCACGTGTTGTTCGTACTAATGCAGCAGGTACATGGCTCAGCAATCATGCTACAATTCAAGCAGGAGCTACTGCAATTGCAGCAAATAATGAAAGAGTTATCGCAATACAAGGTATTTGGGGACATTTACCTATACCGGGTCTTGGCGATGATTGGGGTGAATACTTCTCTGAAGAGGTATCCTACGATGGTAATGCAGGTAATTATGAAGACAATGAATTCCGTGGTACAAGCATCAAAGCTTATGATTGTACTGCTGCAACGATGAGAACATGGCATACCTATTTGGTTGGAACGAATAATGTTAATGGTCCGGTACCAAGTGGCGATGGCGTTGCTCATGCTCCGGCTGTTACCATTGATGGTCTTGAAGAAACAGGCTTCTATATTAATGGTAGCGGAGGTGCTGATGCTGACGGTACGATGATTCGTAATTTCCGTATCCAAGGATTCAGCTCAGTTGCAGGTTCATTAGCCGGTTTAGATGGTCAGGGTATCATATTCGACCAAGTAGATGCACCTGATGTGGATGCTTGCTGGGTTGAAGGCTCGAATAATGCAGGTAGCAGCAGTGTTGGTATTTATTTCGACCGATGCACGAATGGTACTATTCGCAGTACAATGATTGGTCACAATAAAGATATTAGCGGTAGCCAAACAGGTATTGGTATTATGCTTGCCGATAGAACTACCGGAAATGTAACCTTTGGTCCAAATACTGTTGGTCAAAATGCTGCCACAGCATTTGCTTCAGCTTTAGGTCTTGGTATTACAAATGGTAATAATATTATTCGCAATTGCGAACGCATTGGTATCAATGTTGGTTTTGGTCTTGCCGGAACCCAAGGCTCTATGGGCGCAACAGTATTACAATACAATACTGTTCGCGGTATCCGTGATAGCAAAGGTCTTACAAGTTCTGCCGCTGTCGCTGCTATTGTCGGTAATGCAACAGGTGGTTCTTTAACTGTCAATAATAATACCATCGGTGGTAAAGGATTGCAGACATCCACAGAATCTGATAATAATGTGGATATCGAATTATTCAGCAATGCATTCACATTCAGTGGTACGAATAATATATTCCGCGATTCGGCATTGGTTGATGGACAAATTGATGGTGAAAGCCACGTGGTACGTTCCGTAAGCGGTGGTGCTCGCGGTGCTGAATTCCGTACATTCTTCAATCCGGCATCAGGAAATACATTCAGCCATGCTGTTATCTTAACAAGAGATGGTCGTGCACCTTGGGATTTCTCCGGTTCATTCAACCGTAATCAAGATGTTGTTGCAATTAGCGGTGCTGTTCATATTCATCGTGCAATTCAGCCTTCACTTTCTAATACATCAACAGTATTCTCCGCAGGCAGCGAAACATACGACAATGTTGTAGAGATTCGTGAAAATGCGGGTTGGAATCTTGGTGAATTTGATCAATACTATTTTGGTAATGTGACATTCCCATCAACGACAGGCAGAATGCATCAAACCATCTTAGGTCCGGCAGTAGCAAATGGACTCAATACAACATCGGCACATATTATTTCTGAAGGTCCCGGTTTAGCAGTTGCAGTAACTGCTGATGGTGCTGAAAATAAATATATCCGTGGCGGTATCGTGATGCATGCAGTGGGCAATGGTCTCTATGGTCGTATTGCAACAGGTGCTGCTAATAAAGGTGATGTCTATTTACAACGTGCAGCAGTTGGCGGTGATGCAGGTTTTGTTCAATTTGCTTATGGTGCAACATTTGGCACACAAGCATTGGTAGCAGGAATAGGCGTTGAAACAACAGGTAATAATAGCAATACAGATAAACCGACAATTATCAAAGCCGGTTTGGATGATGCGAATGATGATACCTATACCAACACTACGGCACAAGACCGCCGCACAGGTGTGTTCCAAGCAGGTAATGGTACTGCATTCACACGTGAAACTGAGCCGACAGCACTTGCAGGAGGCAATACAGTATTGAGCATCACACCTAATCCGACAACAGGCACAGATGTGACAGTCACATTCCGTGTTCCGTATGAAGGTATGGTTAAAGTAGCTCTTTACAATGCTTTAGGTCAAAAAGTAACTGATTTGCGCAATGATGTCCTTTCATCAGGTGTTTATTCAGCTCGCTTTGATGTCAATAACTTGGTGAATGGTCAATACTATGTGCGCTTTGAGACAGAATACTTCTCAATGACACAGCCGGTATCAATCATGAAATAATCATAACCCGCAAGGGTCCGCAGACAGACAAGGCGTGGTACTTCGGTATCACGCCTTTTTTTATGTTCGATATTCTATAAACCTATAGGGTCTCCAAAAACCTATAGGTTTTGAATGTATTCATCATGGAGTCACTTTCGGCTTCTGTGTCGCTCCATTACGTCTTCTGTAACAGAGAAGGGGATGAAATCCGGTAACGATGTCATGATGATAGAATTTCTCCGTTTGCCACAACTCAAAAGTGGAGTGAAGAGGGTGAAATAATCTGCAAAAACAAAATTTTTTAAAATATGTGTTGCAACACACAAAAATTTCGTATATTTGCATTCAGAATGGGTACAATACTTCAACATAGAATAAGTCAAACAATGCCATTAACCGCTCATGCGGAGGCAATGCTGAATATTATAGTCTGTGCGGATTACTTTCGTCGTTCGACGATGAATATTTGCGAACAGCATGGAATTTCATTTGTGCAATATAATGTGTTGCGCATACTGAAGGGGGCATTTCCGGGAGGTCATCCCAGATGTGAAATCAAAAAACGATTGCTTGAACGCGGCACAGATATAACACGTCTTATTGACAAGTTAGAAAGAATGGAACTTGTTGAAAGAACAAGAGATTTCGATGATAAACGCTTGTCTTTGACACGCATCACACAAAAAGGTGTGGACTTGCTTGATGAGATAAAACCGCTCATTGACAATTTTGATGAAGCACTTCAACATTATATCACTAAAGAAGAATGTTTGGAGCTTTCACGCCTCTGCGAAAAAATTTATGCACATGAATTGTAAAATTTTACAATATTGTGTGTTGCAACACGTTTTTGACCATGCTTTGACAAAATCACTTATCAAGAACGTCCATAAAAGCGTTGAGTGATTATAGAAATGAAATAAATTTTTTTTACAATATTATGTGTTACAACACTAATTTTTCACTTTTTATTGAGAGGTTCTCATGAAAAAATTCTTTGTTTTCTTTTTGTCGTTTATAGTAGCGGCATCTGCACTTAGTGCACAAACTACACGTTGGGAATTAGATCCTTCGCACAGCGAATTGGGCTTTAGAGCCAAACACCTTCTTATTGCCACAACAAAAGGCAAGTTCACTGACTATAAAGTAACCGTGTTATCAGACAAAGCTGACTTCACAGATGCAAAAATTGAGGTAATTGCAAAAGTCAAAAGTATATTCACTGATAACAATGACCGCGATAATCACTTGCGCAGTGCTGACTTCTTTGATGCCGAGAAATATCCTGAATTAAAATTTGTCGGTAAATCCGTCAAAAAAGTTAGTGGTAATAAGTACAAAGTTACCGGTGACTTAACAATGAAAAATGTGACAAAAACGGTAACCCTTGACATGGAATTCGGCGGCGTAGTGAAAGATCCGTGGGGAAACACAAAAGCCGGCTTTACCTTAACCGGAGAACTTAACCGTTTCGATTATGGGTTGGCTTGGAACAAAGCAATTGAAACAGGTGGTTTAGTTGTTGACAAAATGATTAAACTTGATATCGAAATCGAATTAGGAAAAAAATAATCACCACATCATACTCATCAACAAGGAGCACCGTCCCCTCAAAAGGACGGTGTTTTTTTATTTCAACCTTATTCGATAGCGATTTATCGGCAATTGTGACATATACTTAGTCAGTAAATCCGTAATTTTGCGATTCACTTTGGAATATATGTATGTCTTTTGAACTGCTTAAAACACTATGCGAAACAGCAGGTGCGCCCGGTTATGAACAAGAATTTGCAGCACTTATCTATCGAGAGTTGCAACCGATAGCCGATGAAATGTTTACCGATACTATGGGCAATGTCTATGCGGTCAAACGAGGATCATCGCCCTCGCCGCGAACTATTATGATTGCTGCTCACATGGATGAAATTGCTTTTTTAGTGCGCGGTATAGATCCAAACGGCTTTGTGAGCATCTATCCGCTCGGTGGATTTACAGCAGCTCATTTGGTTGCACAACGTGTTTTAATTCATGGTACAGAAAAAATCGGTGGAGTATTTGGCACAAAAGCAGCAATGGCAGAATATTCACCCGGTAAAGTTACCGATATGTTTATTGATACGGGATTGGATGCAGCCATAGTGAAAGAGAAAATCCGCATTGGTGATGTTGTGACAATGGTTGGTCCTTTACAAGAAATGGGTAATTTTTATACGGGAAAAACGCTTGATGATCGTGTTGGCATTTATGCTATGATAGAGGCATTCAAACGTATGACACATAATACCGACACTATTGTTGCAGTGGCAACAGTCCAAGAGGAAGTCGGGATGCGTGGCGCAAAAGGTGCAGCATTTCGGATTGAGCCGGATATGGGTATTGCTTTGGATATAACAGTGGCAGGCGATGCTCCCGGATCGGACAGTGCAATGTTCGGCGTTAAAATGGGTGAAGGTGTTGCCATAAAATTGGTTGACCAAGCAGCAATTTCACATCGAGGTCTCGTGAATTTTTTCCGAAATCTTGCAGAAAAACATTCCATAAAATATCAATGGGAATTATTGCCTGCGGGCGGTACGGATGCAGGTGCAATGCAAATTGTGAAACGCGGAGGTATTCCTGTCATTACCTTATCTATACCCAATCGTTATACGCATACGGTCGTGGAATCATGTCATAAACAAGACATAGAAGCAACGATAGCTCTTTTAACTCATTTTATGGAATCTTCACATGAATTTATACCATAATCTAATCATAGAATTCACATGCATTAATATGTATTATTCACTGTAATTGTAATTATTCGATTTTTTTTATTTGTTATTATGGCACTCACGAATCTTGATCCAATTTTATCGCTTTCAAAAAGACGAGGATTTGTTTTTCAATCATCCGAAATTTACGGTGGACTTAATGGTTGTTGGGATTATGGTCCACTTGGCGTAGAATTATTGCGCAATGTGAAAGAAGCATGGTGGAAAGCAATGACCTTCCGTGATGATATCGAAGGTATTGATGCTTCTATTTTAATGCACCCTCGCGTATGGGATGCAAGCGGTCATACGGCACAATTTTCCGATCCGATGATTGATAATAAAACAAGTAAATCGCGTCACCGTGCCGATAATTTAATTGAAGATTTTATTGATCGTTTACGAAAAAAAGGAAAAAACAATGATGCCGATCGTATTGCTGTACGACTTTCTGCTGTGGAGGAATTATCGGATTATCATGCTATTATCATGGAAGAACAAATTCCCGACCCTGTCAGTGGAACAACAGATTGGACAGAAGTGCGGAATTTTAATTTAATGTTTAAAACATTTTTAGGACCTGTTGCCGATGACAGTGCAGCTATTTATTTACGTCCGGAAACTGCACAAGGTATTTTTGTGAATTTCAAAAATGTCATGGACAGTGCTCGCCAAAAACCACCCTTTGGTATTGCACAAATAGGAAAATCATTTCGTAATGAAATAAATACAAAAAATTTCTTATTCCGTACTCGTGAATTTGAGCAAATGGAAATGCAATTTTTCATTAAACCGGGCAGCGAAACGGAATGGTTTGAATACTGGCGCGAGCAACGCTGGCAATGGTTTTTATCTTTAGGTATGAAATCTGATTCATTGCGTCGTAAGCCGCATGAAAAACTTGCTCATTATGCAGCCGCGGCTGAGGATATAGAATACTTGTTTCCATTTGGATGGGGCGAAATTGAAGGTATTCATTCCCGCACCGATTTCGATTTGGGAAAACATCAAGAGTTCAGCGGTAAAAAATTGGAATATGTGGATACTGTCACCGGCGAACGTTATACGCCATATGTTATAGAAACGGCGGTCGGTGCTTCGCGTTCATTTATGGCATTTTTATGCAATGCCTTTGATGAAGAAGAAACATCCGGCGAAGACGGTAAAACCGATAAAAGAACAGTGTTGCGTTTTCATCCATATTTAGCACCGCTCAAAGTGGCTGTGTTTCCTTTGGTGAATAAAGATGGTATGCCGGAAAAAGCCACCGCACTCTACAATGACTTGCAAAAGAATTTCAAAGCGACTTATGATACTTCGGGTGCTGTCGGCAGACGCTATCGTCGTCAAGATGAAATAGGCACACCATTTTGTGTTACCATTGATGGACAAACGCTTACCGATGATACAGTGACCATTCGCGAGCGCGATACCATGCAGCAAGTGCGTTTGCCTATCAGTAATGTTAAGCCCTATTTATTGGAAAAACTTGCGCTGTAATATCAGCATACATTTCGTATCTATGAAAAAGCGATGGGGAAATATCTCCGTCGCTTTTCTTTTTTAAGTACCTTCATTCTCTGCCGACATGATATTTTTGTAATGGAAAGCAGCATACTTAAGGAAAAACAATGTCTAAATATACGGGTCATATTGATTGGCTTATTTTATTGCCTGTTGCAGGGCTTATGCTTTTTGGAATCTCTTTTGTCTATAGCGCAAGTGCCGCCTTTGCTGCGGTCAAAACCGGATCAAGCGAAACGATGTTTTGGAATCATGCGCTGCGTATTCTTGTCGGTTTAGTCATTATTATTGTTTTTTCCCGCATTGATTATCGCATAATAAAAAAATACTCCCATTATGGATTATTTGCTGCCATAGCATGTTTGGCTCTCGTCTTACTTATTGGTCGAGATGTCAAAGGAGCTTCTCGCTGGTTAGATATAGGACCATTAAGTTTTCAACCATCCGAGCTTGCCAAATTTGCACTTATCGGTCATTTATCTTTACTAATCGGTTCGCGCGATTATTCACGATTAGATTTCAAAACGGGGATGCTGCCATTATTGGGGTGGGTGGCAGTGGTGTGTGGATTAATTGCTTTGCAACCGAATCTATCAACGGCATCGGTCATATTTCTTTTATCATGGCTGTTGATGTTTATTGGTAATGTCCGTTCACAATATCTTATACGCACTGCTGTTGTAGGGATAATGATTGCCGGCGCTTATGCTGTTTCGGCACCCTATCGCTTACGACGTATTCTCGCATTTATCGGCTATGGTGAGGGTACGGAATCGGAAGTTGTGAATTATCAATTAAAACAAGCTCTGATTGCTTTCGGCAGCGGTGGTTTATTCGGCGTGGGTCCGGGAGAAAGTATTCAACGGGAATTTTTCTTACCGGAAAGTTATGGCGATTTTATTTTTTCTGTTGTGGGTGAAGAATACGGCTATTTCCTTGGAGTTTTACCTATTATTGTGGCATTTGGAGTTATCACATGGCGCGGTATGCGTATTGCGAAAAATGCACCTGATATGTTCGGCACTCTCTTAGCCACAGGTATTACCTCAACGCTTGCCCTTTATGGATTTATCAATGCAGGAGTAACTTGCGGCATTTTGCCCACAACGGGATTGCCTATGCCATTTATCAGCTATGGAGGTACTTCGGTACTTTTTTCTGCTGCGGCTGTGGGTGTTTTATTAAATATTTCTGCACAATCAGGCGTTTATCCCCGTAAAAAAATCATTACGGCAGCTCCGCCAAAAGAAACAGAACAAGAATAATAGAGAGCAAAGGACTAACAACGTAGCGTGCAACTTCTTTGTGTGGAAGAGGGGTGTCGCAGGTTTATAGATATAATCATGCGCAATGATGCCGTAGGTATGAAAGGTTTATAGATTGAATTATGATTTGGTTTGCATGACCGCATCATGGTCTTATATACGTTCGTTTTTTTATACACATTTATCCCTTGTCGGGATATGCAAAATATAGGTGGTGAAGCATGAATGTTGAATTGAAAAACAATGATCTATTTCTGAAAATTGCCGAGCTGTTGCAAACGGCAAGGCAAACGGTAGTGCGAGCCGTAAACCAAACAATGGTTTATACCTATTACGAAATAGGGCGAATGATTGTTGAAGACGAGCAAAAGGGAAAGGAAAGAGCCGAGTATGGTAAGCAAGTGCTGAAAGAACTCTCTAAAAAACTTACAATAGAATTTGGAAAGGGTTTTTCGGTTGAAAATCTGGACAGAATGCGTTATTTTTACAAAACCTATTCGTCTTCAAATTCGTCAACACCTTTGACGAAATCCGAAACTACAGATAATCGGGCAATTTACGAGACAGCTTCTCGGAAATTCACTCTCTCTTGGTCGCATTATCTCAAACTCATGCGTATAGATAACCCCGACGAACGCCGTTTTTATGAAATTGAAGCCTTGAATAATAACTGGAGTGTAAGGGAATTGCAACGCCAATGCGATACTTCTCTTTACGAACGATTGGCACTTAGCCGAGATAAACAAGGCATAAAGCAACTCGCCGAACAAGGGCAAATCATCGAAAAACCAACAGATATACTCAAAGACCCCTATATTTTAGAGTTTCTGAATTTACCCGAAAAACATCAATATTCCGAAAGCGATCTTGAAGCCGCAATTATTGATAAACTCGAACATTTTCTGCTCGAATTGGGCAAGGGATTTACCTTTGTTGCACGGCAATTTCGCATGACGATTGATGAAAAGCATTTTAGAGCAGATCTCGTATTCTTTAATCGCTTATTGAAATGCTTCGTAGTCATTGACCTCAAAATAGGTGAACTGAGCCACCAAGACCTTGGGCAAATGCAGATGTACGTAAACTACCATGACCGCTTTGTAAAACTGCCCGACGAAAATAAAACCATCGGCATTATCCTTTGCAAACAAAAAAGCGATGTATTGGTTGAAATTACCCTGCCCGAAAACAATGACCAAATTTTTGCTCGGCAATACCAAACCGTATTGCCCGATAAACAAATGTTTATTAATGTGATAAATGAGAGTGAAATATTGATATAGAATCCTGCGTAATGATGCCGTAGGCATCAAATGTTTATAGCAATGAATTATGAATTGGTTTGTACGAGCGCATCGGGCTCACACCATAAACATGAAAAAATTTTACACATATAACACAAAATAATTACGGCAGCTCCGCCAAAAGAAACAGAACAAGAATAATAGAGAGAAAAGAACTAACAACGTAGCGTGTAACTTCTTTGTGTGGAAGAGGAGTGGTGTTGATAAAGTTTGTGTGTCAAATGTTCAACATTTTGTTTTAGTCAGCATACTTAATCATTAATTCATCCTCAAATCCAAAAATTGTCAATGCTTGTTTTATTCTGTCGAACTTACCCACATTATCAATATTCGTTTCAATAAAATAAGTATCGCTAATCCGAACCGGTTGCCTTAATCCGTCTGATTCTGGAGATTTTGTCAAGCTGATACGATTTCCAATCTCAGATGTGAAAAATGTCTCAGGTTGTAAATCAAAAAGTTGCTTGAATACTTCAATGTAAAGTTTTGCTACTTGCGTAACATCAAGTTTTTGATTGAAAAATATGGCGTATTCTAATTTTTTATGTTTTGGGTCTTCTGCGTCAAAAATGTTTACTTCATCACTGTTGGACTGTTCTTCAACTTCTATATCGGGAATTTGCCATATTTTTAAAAACCGCTCTGCAATTTGATGAGCCCTCATTTCAATTTCTTCTTTATCCCATTTTGTCTTTTCTTTTAAGTCACGATTTAACCATAGTCTGCTGAATTTATAGCCTTGCTCTTTACCGTCAATATTCATGACCTGTTTATCCTCAAATGATTTATTGCCAAGTTTTCCGTTGTTTCCAGAAAGTGTCAAGTTCCCGATTGTGTTCAGATAGTTCTCTTTAATAAAATTGTATTCGTCTGATCCAAGTTCTATTTTCCACTTCGGGTCGGGATTTTGTGGAAAGATATGTTCGATTGTGATGTCCGAATTACCTTCAATAATTACTGGTTCGTTGTTTTGAAAGTTTTCTATTCTTTCAAGTAAATATGTTCTGTTTTTTGGTTTTATATTGTAAACATCCTTTTCCTTCAGTGCGTTAACGGTTTCTGTATTTCGAGGAAACCGTTGAACACCTGACCTTTGCATTAGCGACTTTTGTATCGAAACAAGATAGTTATTATACTCTACCTTGTCATATAAGGTCATAAAAATTTTATTTAGAGCGTTAGTTGGCAAGCCCAAAATGAATCGTCTAAATGTAAATGACTGTACCAATGATAAAATTGAAATCAAGGTTGGCTTATCAATTAAGTTCTTTGAATAATCTTCATAAACTTTCATTAGGAATGGGAAAGCTACATTTATTTCAAGTCTGCTGATATAATCAAGTTGTTGCTTTATTTCTCGGTCTGTTTCATTCTTTGGGTTTACAAGTTTATTATAGAACTTACTTAGAGATTTCAACTCTGACAAAATCTCTTCCAATTGATCAACTGTTGTCGTCGGGTAGTTTGTCTTAAAGGTTATATATACATCGCCCTTGTTAGGGATTTCTTTGTTCTTTAATGTTAGGTAGTCTCGAATAAATTCTGATACTCTTGTTTTGTTGAGTGTTTCATCCTTTGCATTTTTCTCTATTACTTCCCAGTAGCTTTTGTAGATTTTTTCTTGGTTTGTCCGAGAAAGTCCCATCAGAATGTAGTTTCTGATTAAGTCAGCTTGTGATAATTCCAGTCCTGTTGAATTAAGACTTTCAAAAATTCTTTGAGGATTGTCTTTTTGTCTATCGAGTGCAATATCAACGAATATTAGTTTGGATAAACCACGTTGAACAGTTTCGAGGTTTTCAGATGTTATTGCTGACTTGAAATACTCGAAGTTTTCGATAATTTTTGAATAACCCCTAAATTCTTCCCCTTCGGCGGAGTTTAGAATATGTCTTAAAGCTTCTTTGTTGTTTTCAGTCGGTTTGAGTTTTAGTTTTTCTTCATCGGGTGAGTCATCATTTATTAATCTTTTGAAGCATCTATTGGCAATAGATTCGTCATTGTTTTTTTTCGCTAACTTATAAAGAGCAATGTAAATTAATGTTAATGTCGTTAGCCGTTGTTGCCCATCAATTATAGTAAGCTCTGTTAGTCCTGATGCTGTGTAAACATCGTCATGAACATAAACTATACTTCCGATGAAATGTGCATTTATACTATCATTTTTGCCTGTTTCAATAATATCATAAAGAAGCTGTTTGCATTGGGATAGAGTCCAATCGTAATTTCTCTGATAAACAGGAATTGCAAAAATTGTTTCATTTGTTGCTAAAAACTTATCTACTTTGGTCTCGTTTGCCTTCATATTTTCTTCTTTATTATTAGTATATGGTCGTATTAAGTTTTATGTCTGAATAGGCGGATTTACTTAGCGCGCCCATGAATGGGCTTGCTATACTTCCCTCAAAACTACAAAACTTTGGCTACAAACACAAGTAGGTGGTCACAGCATTTTTTCTGTTCTCATTGCGGCATTACATTAACCCTCTGTCCATCAAACTTGTATAGGTTTCGCCTGCAATGATGAGGTGATCAAGAATTTTTATATCGAAAATTTTGCCTGCTTCTTTGAGTTGTCTTGTGATGGCTATATCTTCATTGGAGGGTTCGGTATTGCCGGATGGATGATTATGTATTAAGACTAATGCCGCTGCACTTTCTATAATTGCCGGACGGAACACTTCTCTGGGATGGACAATACTTGCCGAGAGTGACCCTTCGCTTATACGTTCGGATTTGAGTATGCGATTTGCTGTGGACAGCATCACCACATGAAATTCTTCTTTGCGTGCACCACGCATTCGGGGAATAAAATAACGTGCGATATCTTCCGGCGAACGCACCTGATGTTTGGAAGAAAAAGGAGCTGATTGCACCCGTCGTACTAATTCAAAAGCCGCTGCTAATGTGATGGCTTTTACTTGCCCCATACCTTTAATTTTGGCTAACTCGGTGACATTGCGCGATGACACTTCCGTTATTGTGCCGTATTTATTTAAGAGATCATTGGCAACATCAAGCGCGGAATATCCTTTTGTGCCTTTGCCTATTAAAATGGCAAGTAATTCACTCTCGCGCAATGATGCAGCACCATGGAGCAATAAACGCTCACGCGGTCTTTCATCGGCGCGCCATTCACGTATCGGGCGATACTCTATTTTTTCTTCTTCATTGTGTGCAGATGTTTCCATGCAATTTAGCGTTGATTTTTAAGGATAAAAATCTCATGTTTGATTTCTGATGCTGCGCCAAATGCCCCGATTGCACCACCTTCTATATTTGTGAGTAAAGGATTAAATGTATTGCCGCCGAAACGTTGTTTGAACCAACGAAGATAATTGCTTTCCGGTGCAAGAACACTTACTTCTTGTTTACCATACCACTTAAAAGCAAGCCACGCCACAGGTGATGCAGTCGCATTACCCAAAAAAATATATTGTGCCGTATTGCGATATCGTGCACTTCGTGTGTTTTCAAAAAAACGAAACACACGGCGATTTCTTTCTTCTGTCGGCGGATTTAAATATTTACCATATTCCAGCGTATCGAGGCATCGCAAGCGCAACACAAAATCGTTCTGATTTTGCGGTGGTTCCCATGATGTAAATACATTAAAATCAGGTCTTTGTAAATTGTTGGTATCTTTGGGGAACTGTAAAATATCGGGCAATTTTTGCTTCCACACAAATGGTGAGGGTGTGGTCATTGCCGACGTAAACACCCGCCCGTCTTGCATTTGTACGCGCAAATTGTAGCGAGTTAAGGGCTGCACTATTTTTGTTGTATCGGGGCAATAATATTCGCTTGAGAAACGCCCTTGACGATACACTAAGCGCATGGTATCTTTGTCTGAATATATCATGACCTGCGCATCACGAACAAAAGAATCCTCAAATCTGAAAGTATCAGCTATTGGTGTCGAACGCGATATAAGCACTCCCTCCACCGGTTGATTCACAGTGAGTAATGCTTCGATAAGAGTTTGTTCTACATATAAATCTGTTGGAATGGGATCTTCGCACCCATTAAATACCACAGTTCCTACAATGGTGAATACTATGACAATATATGTGTGGATGGTACGACGCATCATAACGTTAAAACTCCTATGGTGAAACTACATTGCATAACGTCTATGTAGTAAAAATTATTTTCGTGGATATTTGATGAGCATTATTTGAGAATATGCTTGCGATGCAGAACCAAAAATCCCTATGCCATTCCCTTTGATATTTGATTTCAAAAAATCAAAAGTATTACCCGTAAATGAGAGTTTGAACCACTCTACAAAATTTCGATCAGCAGCATAAATAACAATTTCATGCGGACCGAACCATTTAAATGCATTCCATACTGTGGGGACATTGGTCGTTGTAATAAATCCATAATCCGTCGGATTATTACGGCGAGGATCAAATTCACTGTCAAAAAAACGTGTGCGACGATAGTTCTTTTCCATTGTCGGTGGTGTGAGATATTTACCGTATTCCATAGTATCTAAGCAGGTAATACGTATTAAATATTCTTTCGTATTTGGCTCTGCTGTCCATTTCAACATTAAAGAGTCATCCTGCGGAGCGTTTAAATTATTGGTATCTGCGGGAAAATAAAGCACCGGACGCGGCGGTTGCGTATAACGTATTCTACCGGGTGTGGTGGTGGATGCCGTTAACAGCGTGCCGTCTTGTAAGCGGACTTCAAGAAAATACTGTGTATTCGGTTTCACCAATACAGTTGTGTCAGGGCAATAATATTCCCCGCCATGTGGAGTATCGCGAAAAGCAAGCTGTACTCTGTCCGTTGCCGTAAATATTGTCACATTCGCATTTTTAATGACAGCTTGTTGATGATTATATACTTGATTTATGGGTTGTGAATATGAAAGTAAAATTCGCTCAATCGGTTTATCAACAATCAGAATTGCTTCCACAAATGGACGGCGAATATAATCATCGGTCGGAACAGGATCTTCGCATCCCATTACTATCATACCCAAAAGGGCTATGCTCATTACCAAGGAGTAATGTATTCTATAGATTCTTTTTTTCATCAGTATTTCTTACTTAAAATTTTACTTCAAGAGCAACAGTCGGGATAATCGGTAAAAGGCGTATATCTTCGACGGTGGTCACATCCGTATTGGTGCGATATAAACGGAACCACACATCACGTCGTGAATAGACATTGTAAATATCAATCATCAGTCGTGCAGGTAAATCAAATAATGTGGTTAAATAATTCACATTAAAATTCAATTGATGAGAATTGGGTAAGCGCAAGCCATAACGATCACCCGGAACAATATACGGAGAAGGAATAGGGTCGCCGGGCTGAAAACTGCCAATGCGTGATGTCGCTGCCGTATAAGATTGGCCGCTTTGAAAAGTAAATGTTGCACCAAATTCCCAATGATCATTTAATTTATATAAACCCACTACTTTAAAATCATGGCGACGATCGAATTTCGGACGGAAAATACGCCCTTGATTCACGCTGTCGAATTTTCCTTCTACAAAGCCGAAAGCATATCCAGCCCAGCCCGTAAAATCACCTATTTTTTTCTGGAGAAATACCTCAAAACCATAAGCCCATCCATCACCATTAAAAAATACATCTGCAACACGATTGGCTGATGTGGCGGTTTGATTTAATTCACTCAAGTTATATAATCGTTTGTAATATGCGTCAAAATTTAACTGATAGCCATCATAAGGTTGTGTTTCTACACTTAAAATATAATGGTCTGCGCGGCTTGCAGGAACGGAGCGGTCGGTTGGCAGCCATGTATCAAAAAATGTAAAATCAGGTTGAGAAGCAAGTCGTAAATATTGATGAAAAATACCTACGGCACCTTTTACTGCAATATCTTCATTCACTTGATAACGGATAGCAAGACGCGGGTCAAATACTTTTACTGAGGATGAATCCCAATAATTAAAACGCAATCCTGCTTGGAATGATAAATCATCCGTGATGCGATAATTTGCTTGTGTAAAAACTGAAGTTATAAAATCAGGTACACTGAAATTCACCGAGCCGGCACTGTTCGTACCTTGCTGGGGTATGGAATCTTCTGCACCGAAGCGTTGGAAATACGAAAAATTATACCATGTTTGCTCTATACCACCTTTGATAGTTAACTCATTAGTGGCAAGCCACTCTAAATCATATTTTGCTGTGTAATCAACAATGCTATTTTTTATTTCAAAAGTAAATCCAGAATTATTGCCATCAAAATTATTGCCATAACGACTTGCGCTAAGATTAAATGTTGAGAACAAATCATCACTGAATATATGTGTCCAGCGCAATGATCCGGCTCTATTGGAAATACCGAGATTAAATTCGATACCCGCACCGCCAAGTCCTAAGTTGTCGGCACTGTAAAATCCGGCTAAAAATAAACGGTCATTGGGACCAAGGTCCTGAGAAATTTTTGCATTTAAGTCATAAAAATTAAAATCAGGTATGGGGTTTTGTGGGTCTTCCGGTAATGCACTTGTGATTAAATCAAGATAGGTGCGTCGGGCACCCAAGAAAAATGAACCGCCATCCCAAGGAGTAGGACCCTGCAAAGAACCCCGCGATGAGATAATACCGATGGAGGCAACACCTTCCACATTTTCACGATTACCGTCTTTTTGTGTTAAATTAAGCACCGCCGACAAACGTCCGCCAAATTCGGCAGGGTAGCCGCCTTTGATAAGTTCCACATCCTTGATGGCATCGGGATTAAATGCAGAAATAAATCCAAATAAATGGGACGGATTATAGACTGTTGAACCATCCAATAATACCAGATTCTGATCCGGAGACCCACCGCGAATAAATAAACCGCTGGAAATTTGTGACGAAGTGAGTACTCCGGGTAAAAATTGCAATGCACGAAAAATATCCGCTTCGCCGCCCACTCGCAATTGTTGTAGTTGTTGAACTGGGATATTGACTTTACTTACCGAAATTTCTCGTAATTCTGCTGTGCGATCAGCTTCGACAACTACTTCTTGTGTTTCGCCTTCGAGAACATTCAATTCCAGAGTTAACTGTTTCGACTCCTTTTCTGCGAAGTCCATAGTTTTTTCATATTTGCGATATCCCACATAAGAAACAATAATCGTGTTTTTACCCGCGGGTATGTTCTTCAAAGTGAAAAAACCATTTTTATTTGTATATGCACCTATCTTTTTACCTTTAACCGTTACGGCTGCCCCTATGAGAGTTTCTTTCGATTTGGCATCTTTCACATAGCCGCTAAGCGTCGCTGTTTGAGCATCGGCAATCGCTGCAATTGCCTGAGTTTCTTTTGCCATGCTTCGTATGTTTAGCCCCACTAAACACAGAATGGTGATCATGGCATACTTCATCAATACCTTCATGTTTTCCTATAAAGTTTTATAATAATTTTTATGCATAGATTAATTCAAAAACTACGGGCAATGAGGACGTAGCATAGTATTCATTGTTTCAGCAAGTCCCCATATTTTGCAAGGAATTATCATAGGTGAATATGTTGTGTTTTCATCACGTAGCTCCATTGCCATTAACAACTGCATCTCATCTCTGTTTCATGTCTAAGCATTGTTGAGTGGTCAGTTTCCTGTGCGTTTACTCACATAAATCTCTAAAATTCAATGAATGAGTAAGAAAAAACCTAAAGCCGGAGTTCCCTTATGAGTTTCCATAATTTCACTTCAGGCGATTATTTCTTGTCCTATTAAAAAAACTTTTTCGTATGTTCGCTACCCATTCATGAATGCAGCAAATAATGAACTCACTTTGGGATATACCTTTTGTGGTGGTTGATGTGGAGACCACCGGTGCAGATGCGAAAAAAAATCGTATCATGGAAATTGCATGTATTGTTGTCAGCGGCGGGGAAATAATTGAGCGTTTTTCTTCACTGGTCAATCCGCATCAATTTATTCCGTCATTTATTGCTAAGATGACGGGCATAGACAATGCTATGGTGTTTAATGCCCCGGAAGCTCATGAAGTTATGCCGCGAGTCCATGATTTACTTACCTTGCCTAATGCAATTTTTGTGGCGCATCATGTGCAATTCGATTGGCAATTTGTCATAGAATCATTCAAAGCCAATGGTATAGTAATTCCCGAGATACCTCTGTTGTGTTCTTATAAATTAGCACGCAGATTATTACCCCAAAAGGTTAAAAAAAATGTTGGTGATGTTGCCAAATATTTTGACATTACCATTCAAAATCGTCATCGTGCCGAGGGAGATGCTGAAGCAACCGCTTTATTTACCGTAGAGTTCTTGCGCCAACTCAGTGAGGATTTCGATATAGAAACAGTCGAGGATTTACTCCAATTTCAAAATAAACAATTGGCAAATGTGCGTACTGCTCCGGCTTTTGTGAAAAGAGTGGCAGTGTATTTGGAGCAATTACCCGAGGAACCCGGTATCTATAAAATGATTGATGCCAAAGGTGACATTCTTTATGTGGGGAAGGCAAAATCATTGCGTGACAGAGTGCGAAGCTATTTCCAACCCGGTGCACAACATACAGAGAAAATTGCTAAAATGGTGACATTGGTGCATAGCATCGAATGGGAATGTACGGCTACTGAACTTTCGGCTTTGTTGCTGGAATCGAAGGAGATAAAACGCCTCAAACCACCATTCAATACTGCAAGCAAGACTGTACGACGCTTTCCTTTTTTGCGTCTCACCGTCAATGAAAAGTTTCCGCGATTGGAATGGAGTTCATCTATCAATGATGATGGTGCGGAATACTATGGACCTTTTCGCAATCGTACCATGACAAGAGAAATAGCCGACACTATTCAGCAAGATTTCACTTTGCGCTTGTGTCGTGACGATATACAACCTTCTGCCGATTTCTCACCATGTTTTTATTATCATATCAAACGCTGTCATGCGCCTTGTGCGGGTTTGCAATCGCATCAAGAGTATCATAAAGAAGTGCAACGTGTGCGCACATTCCTTGGAGGATTCTCCGATGGCGTGATTGATAAACTTACTGCCGAGATGAATAAAGCGGCGGAACAATTGGATTTTGAAACAGCTATTATATTACGCAATCGTATTACCGAATTGCAAAGACTTTTTCTTCGCAAAGAACAAGTGTCCACTTCCGTTAATTCCAATAATGTGATTATTATTTTGCCGGTATCGGAACGTGAAAAAACACTCGAAATATTTGCTATTAGGCGCGGACGGCTTGCTCATCAGCAAATTGTAGGTAGAAAAAGTCCGCTCCGTCATCTAACCAATCGCTTTGCGGAATGGTATTTCGATAATCAAGAAATTGTTGAAGAACTGACACCACAAGAAATAGATGAGATACAAATCATTACTTCATGGATGCACCGCAATCGCAATAATGGAATTTTTTTATACATAGAAGGAAAATCTATGGAAGAACTCAATGAGTATTTCACACTTGCTGTGCGTACTGCTTTTGTCCGAACAACCGATATTGAACAAACAATGGATTAAGAAATTATGTTTTAACAATATATCTCTAAAAGAAATACACGACATTTTTATAATCAGTAGCGCACTACTTCCACATCCGATACACCGACATCAAAGGAGACTAATGCTCTTTTTGTAGCTTTCCCATAATTATCACTTTGATAAATTCCCTCAGATGTTTCTGTGAAATTGTCGAAATTTATGTCTGATAATGCTTGTTGAATATGAATTTCACAGCCAAGATTTTTTGGAATATGTAAACGCACAGATGAAGCACCGCCATCATATGTTATTTTTATGTTTTCCTGTAGTTCACCAATTTTTATGTCCACATCTGCGACTCCAGCATCAATATCTAAGGACTCAACTTTAATATTTGACACATCAATATCAGCATCGGCAGCACCAATATCGAGATTTAATTTCCACAATATAGAGTTTGATAATTGAATAGTTGCTTCATTATGATTACCTTGAAATCCCGATAAAGAAATATTTTTTTCTTTCGGTTCAAACCATAAAGTACGTTTACCGTTTATGGTCGTATCAGTAAGAGAGAAATTACTGATATTTGACTTTGTAGCAGCGGAGAATAAAAAATCATTTCCGCCATTGATAATTAATTCACCCACCCCCATGCTGATTGATGCTTCTGCTTGTGAGATTGAACTATCAGATTCAATAGTGTAGTTCATCTTATTGAAAGAGTGATGTCTTTTATTTTTATTATGTATTTCCCATGTACATGAATCGGTACTGCTCTGAATTCCTGCAAATATTGTTGTTCCCAGAAAAATACCTGATAATATTGCTATAACAGCTTTGACATTGTCTTTGGGAAATAATACGGCAATGCCAATAAGAATTAATGCAACGGGTGTGATTTTAAACCACTCAAAATTACCAAAATCCACAAGGTCATAATTGCCAAGTAATAAAACACATCCTGAGCTCAATAAGAAACCACCCCAAAATAATGTACCTGTTTTCATAGCTCACCTCCCACATGAGGTTTATCCTTGCTGTTGTTTTGTAATCCATTTATAATAAGGATAACACCGATTGCTACAAATACTATGGGGAATAAATCGGAAAAATCAATTGAAGGAATAAAATTAGCTGCCAGCATAATTGCACCAAAAATAATCATGATGATACCGACAGGTATTGTCAGTGAATATGATTTCTGTTTGAAATCAGGTGTGGTACTTGTGTGATGTGCTTCACTCGCCGTTTCACCGGAATTGTTGGGCATACCATAAAAAGAATTATACGATGAATAATACATGTTTTCCTCCGGCATTACCATCCATAAAATTACATATAAGAGAAGAGTAGCGCCCCATGCAATTGTTCCTATAACAAAAGCGACCCTTATTATGGTAACATCAATACCAAGGTATGCGGCTATACCGGCACAGACGCCACCTAATTTTTTGTCTGCGGTAGAACGTTGCATTTTTTTCATAGTAACCTCCGGAAAATAAAGAGTGAATGTTTTGTGAACTGCTACGCTTACTTATCCAATAAAGTTTCATACATCAAGGGATTATAGGTGTTCTTTGTTGGCTTGTGCGGAGAAAGATACATGTATGGTTATGATTGAAGCCGTATTTTTGTACTTTATCATGAACACATAGCAGCATATTCATGATTTCATAGTCATCGTTCATCGTTTATGTATCGTCTGATTGAGCTGGTTGTGCGCTTCAAGGAAATAGTGTCTTTGTGCGCGCTTATTGTTATTTGTTTTTCGCTGATGAGTTGGACTCACACAGGGCGGCTTGGTGGCTTCCGTGCTGTGATTGTTGGCGGCATCGGCTGGATGCAAAGTGCATTTGCATGGATTCCCAATCCCGTTTCAATGAAAAGCGAGAATGCTGCTTTGCGTGAACTTAATCTTCAACTCTCCGAAGAGAGAGCAAGTATCCGTCAAGCATTGATTGAAAATGCAACGCTTCGCAAAATGCTGGAATTTAAGAAACAAAGTCCTTATCAAGTTATCAGCGCCGATATTGTTGGTAAAACCACAACGGAAGTACGCAACTTTGTTACCATAAACAAAGGCGAAGCAGATTCCATAAAAGAGGGAATGCCTGTGATTACGGATGCCGGTTTGATAGGAACTATTATTGGAACAAGCTCCGGTTTTTCGATTGCGCAATTATTGATTAATCGTGACAGCCGCATCGCAGCCAAAATTTTACGATCAAGGATTGACGGCATAGTCACATGGGAGGGCGAGCAAGATCTTGTGATGAAAAATATTCCCAAATCTTATGATGTGAAGGTTGGTGACGAAGTGGTGACAAGTGAATACAGTAATCGCTATCCGAATAATATCCGAATAGGGTGGGTGTCGAAAACGATTGATGAACCGACGTCCTTATTCCGTCGCATACTTGTCAAACCATCCGCCAATTTTTCGACTCTTGAGCAAGTGTATGTTGCAAAAGTTGTTCCCAATCCCGAACGTTTGAACTTAGAGCGCGAAATTGAAGCACGCTTGCGCGAACGTCGTCGAATTCGTTAAAGTATCTCACTCTCCTATTATTTCATGGCACAATACAGAGAAAAAACACTCTATGAATCATTTCCGGCACTGCGATATGTGCTGTATGCTATTACCGCATTATTACTTTCAGTTATGCACGTGGTATTTGTGCGATTGATTTCAGTACAAGGTATTGCACCGGATTTATTGCTTGTGCTGACTGCATGGATTGCATTGGCTGAAGGGCAGTTTATAGCATTGTATGCAGGATTCATTTGCGGCTTACTGTTCGATGTAGTGTCGGCGGATGTCCTTGGCACAAATGCTTTGGCAAAAACAATGGCGGGTTTTACTGCCGGATTCTTTTTCCGTCATGTTGAAATACCTAAATCACTTGGGGGAATGCGTTTGCTTTTAGCCGTGGGAGTAAGTTCATTTATTCATAATCTGGCGTATTTTTTCTTCTATGTGCGCCCCACCGAAATGTCTTTTACCGGCTTTTTCTTGCAATATGGTATAGCGACAACACTTTATACTGTGGTTGCTGCTTTATTCCCTATGCTAATCTATCGCTCCACCCGACTTGTGCGTTGAGAGTTCCAGAATATCATAAAAAATTACTGTGGAAACTATTCTTTAGCATTATGATTGCTCGATGCTAACAGAGCGGAAAAGTACAATCGTAATGGGATAAGTATGAAGCCCGTGCTCCATAAAAGTCCTGATACTAATAAGGATAATTCAACAGTATCTGACATGATATAGTATGCAGAACCATCCGTTATTAGCGTTATGCTGCTAACAATGGCTGCGCCAACAATAGTACCAATGACCATACCGGAACATATCATCAGTATCCACGGCATTGCTGCAAAGAGTGGTGTTGCTCCGCTGTGAAAAAACATCGAAGCATCAAAAGCCACTTTCGCGCCTACACCATGGGTATAGATTATCACCAAAATCACCAAAAGCATCCCAAGTACAATACTAACCAAAAAAGATATCTGATTATGATGTCGCCTTTGCTCTATGAAGGATTGCTCCGATTTCATATCACGCACAATATTGTCAGTTAAGGGCAGCCGCTCACATAATTCTGTGATGGACGCGAAATCTGCACTCGAAGAGCATTTCATACTCGGAAACACCCCAATGACTGTCGGTAATGAGCTATTCAATTCTATGGAATCAAGAGATGTTCCGACGATATCCTCAATAAACAAACGAGATTCATCGGATGAGACGATTGCTAAACTGTCTATCAGAGGATGTGATCGTAAGGTTTTGATTGATGATGCGCTATCTTGCGGCTCAAGAGAAAGAATAAAACTGATACCTCGAGCAGCGTTTCGGATGGTATGGGTTGTGTCAATGCTATAGAATATGCTGAAAGCCGTAATGACACTACACAGCATACCCATAGCGATTGCTCCTACAAAGCTCGATGGGTATCTACTCATCAAACGATAAGAAAAACGAAAGAAAACTGATGTTTGCATGGCGCAAACTTACGGTATTTCATGGAGAGAAATATCTGCTTTTATCAATGAACACAAAAAAGTACTTATCATTCTATCCTAAGATTCATGGGTCATGCCGGAGCCAAACGGCTTTTTCAAGAAGATATTCTTGTTGTGGGATTAATGTGCCGCGCTTTTCGGTTTCATAGGTACGCACCATAACAGCACCTAATTTTTGCACAGCTTTTTGTGAGCGAATATTGACTGCGCCTATATGAAAAAACACTTTGTCCAGATGAAGGAAGGCATAATCCAAAAGCAATGATTTACAGGCGTGATTGTATGAAGTTCCCCAATAGCTGCGCGACAAAAATGTATAGCCGATGGCGATGGATGAATTATCGGGCTGATAATCATAATAGCGCGTTGAGCCGATCATTGCCCCGCTTGCCGCATCAAGAATAATGAAGGGATAGTGATGTTCAAAAGCCGACAAAAAAAATGGTCGAAACACATCATAAAGATAACGGTCATTTTCGGGATGCTGCGCCCAAAGAAGAGGGTCGGAGGCGATGGCATATAATTCTTCACAGTCATCATTGACCATGGGACGTATATGAACCAGATTGTTCGATAAATAATCGGGTTGCCAAAGTGATGAAGTTCTATTCATAGATAATAATCAAAAAATAAAAGATAACTAATATTTATTCAAATTCTTTGCTCTTTAATGAAGATGTATATGGTCTATTTATTGTACTGTGAGTATATCACATATTGATTTTTTCATTTTGCTATCTTTATCATATACCCCTTCTATGAATTGTACGTACTGCTTTACAGTGCAAACATAAGTATATCCCGGTATTCAATTGAGCCACAGCGATGGCACAAAGGAAAATCTGTCGGTGATAATGTTTCAATAATCATAGTTTTTAAATTTTTTTTACGTATCATTACAATAAATTTGGAAAGATAGAACTAATTGTGTAAGTTTGTCATAGAGTTACATAAATGTATGTCCAATCAATATTAAGGAGCATCCCTATGCATCCAAAAATTTTTGTCAAAACAGACTTTTGTCACATCCTTCCTCAGGAATGTTGTCGTGTTATTCGCTCTGTTTAATCTAACTTCCCATACATCAAAGGAAATATTATGAAAACTCTATTGCGATTATTCACATTATTTATATCTATATCTGTATTATATGCGGAAGAAGTACCCATTACTATCACTTACTTCTTTGAAGTCCCTACGTATTTTGATAAAAATTTTCGATATATTATGAAAGAAGTACCATCGGATTTATATGTACTCCATGAAGCACGTCTTTCTTATTATATCGAAGATGAGCAGGGAACAGCAATGTCTTTGAAAAAGGATAATACCCTTTTGACAAATTTTATAACCCCTTATTCAATGTATCCCGGTGAAAAAAATGTGCCGCCTGTTTTTTTTGATACAACCAAATTACGGTTGAAATGGTATAAAAAAGATGAGGAAATGAATGTATATTTTTTTCCAATGGATTTTTATATTCTTAATACAAATCAAGATATAATTGATTCCATAAGACTTTTTATTATGAGAGCTAAGGTCCCTCATGAAGAATACGATATAAAAATTGAGAATGAAATGCGAAAATATATTGACCCGAATCAAAAAACCCTTATCAAATATGAACTTAATAGTATTGATAAATGGAATGTGAAGTATGATGGTGGTAATCTCACATACGAATCAGAACGCGAAGGTGATACCTTGATTTCGGCACAAAGTATATCTCATCGGTGGATACGCGATTCATTGGGTGATAATTTTTATGATCCCTTCGGAACAAATTGGGATAATTTTAATCCTAACTTTGCCCATCTTTATGATAATTGTATTGTAAGTCATAGATATCCCGGATGCAATTTGACTTGTACTTCTCATAATGGTATTGGCTGGGGGATGATGGTGCGCCGCCATATAGCTGTGCATAATGGGAAAGCAGCAGCTAATTTCCGGCAACTTTCCGTTATCGGTAATAATGGTGACAAACGCCGTTATGGACGAGGGCTATGGACAGGAGTTGAAGATACGATACCGGCAACCGATAAAGAAATAGAATTTTATAGAGCATTGATGTGCGTATGTCCTACTTTGCCCATACAACAAAAATTGGTATTTAATGATCTTACCAATGTGGAAGAGAATACATCCTTGATAGAAAGTACAGTATATCCAAATCCTTCTTCGCGCTATTTTACTGTGCAAGGTCAAGCATTCACCCAAGTATCTGTCTATGATGTTTTGGGCACTCTGATAGAACAATCCGTCATTGACGGCGCAGGGCAATGGAAAAATAATCCCACATTATATACGAATGGGTATTATACTGTTCAATTACGCCACAGCGATGGTAGAATGGAAAATCTGTCGGTGATAATGTTTCAATAATTTTTTTTCTTTTTTATCGAAATCATTTTTTAGGAAAAATCAGAACCAATAAAAAATTCACTAAACAAAAAACGGGAAGTTGAATGTGTGTAATAATACCTTATACTCACAGAACAACTTCCCGATGTGAATGTAACAAATATGTCTAAGCAGTTATTTGTGAACTATATTTTTATTATGTAATTCTATTGTTGTTCCGAAAAGTGTGGAAATTACAACTCATTTTTGTCATTAATGTTCTTTCCGATCTACGCTGTTGTTGGTCATGATATAAGCCCTTGTCTGACGGCTTCCATCTTTTTTAGATAACTTCGGTCTCTTTCCTTTCTTCATTATTTTTGTTCGATTATTCCTTTTACAAAGCCATGCAATCCCTCAAAATCCATAGACTTTGTGTGAATATAATGCCCATCATGAAAGGTTTCCAATTTTTGCAATATTCTTTGTAAGGATTGTTTTTCCGAGTCAGATAAATAATCAAAGACTATAGTGACCATAGAAAATACGGCAATATCAGCTTGCTGAGCTACAGTTTGTCCTTTGTCCGTTACTTGCAATCGTTTGGAGCGTTTGTCTTGTGCATCGGGCATTTCGATCATATAACCATTGTGAACCAAACGATTGATAATCTCAATACCGGTTGGAAACTCAGACAAAAGTTGTTGAATGACATCGCTTTTGCGGGGATTGCCCATCATCATTGTCACTTTCAGATACAGCCATTCGTCGAAGTTGCGCAAATCTTGATGTTCAAATGCCTTTTTGGAGTAAATGCTCACATAACGCCACAGTTTACCGAATAAACGTCCAAGTTGCATGCTCACTATCTGATTCATTTGCCGGGGCTCTTCTTGGTCAGATACCGCTGATTGATGCTTATGGGAATGCGTTTCAAGATAGGCAGCACAGAACTCTTCCACACTACAACCAATGTTCTCACGTGCATAGGCACGGTATTGGGTTATCAACTCAACCATATTATCCATATCTGTCATAAACTACCTCTGGTTTTACTATACTTTCATAGTAAAATTAGCATTTTTTTTTGATTTTGCAATAATTTTATAGCAAAAATTTGGAAATTACTACTTTTTTATAGTAATTTTGCGGTATAAACAATTTATTCATACTAATCAGGGGATATACCATGCAGCGATTATTCGCTCTTTCCTTTATTCTGTTCTGTTGCTTCAGCATTGTTTCGTCCACAGCGCAAGACAGCACACGCAAAACAGGGATTATCACAGGTTCTGTGGTGAATGCCATCACACAAGCACCCATTGCAGGTGCAACCATACGAGTCACAGGCACTAAATACGGTGTTGTTTCAAAAGCCGATGGTAAGTTTACCATACGTAATGTACCCGCAGGTATTTATTCAGTGCAAGCCAATTCCATAGGTTTTACTCCACTGAGCAAATCAGACATTATAGTTTCCACAGGTAAACCGTATATCATTGGTTTTGAATTGCAAGAAACATCACTTCAAACCGAAGAAGTGGAAGTCACGGCAAGCTATTTTTCACGTAATCCGGAAACTATCACCAGCACGCAAACTCTCAATGCCGAAGATGTTCGCCGTGCGCCGGGTGTGCAAGAAGATATTGTGCGTGCGGTGGCTTTATTGCCCGGTGTAAGTGTTACGCAAGCAGGGCGCAATGACCTTATCGTGCGAGGTGGTGCCCCATTTGAAAATTTATTTATCGTGGACAATCTTGAAGTGCCGAATATTAATCACTTTGGTACACAAGGTTCCACAGGTGGTCCTTTATCCATTATCAATATTGATTTTGTGCGTGAAGCAAGTTTTGCGGCGGGCGGATTTCAGACACGCTTCGGTGACAGGGTTTCTTCTTTGACCAATATCAGTTTACGTAATGGGAATGAGGAACAATTCGGCGGTGAGCTTAATTTATCGGCAACCGGTTTCGGTATAATCGGTGAAGGTCCTATTGCCGACAAAGGTTCATATTTATTCAGTGTGCGCCGTAGTTATTTAGACCTTATTTTCAAAGCTGCCGGATTTAGTTTTATTCCCGAATATTGGGATTTTCAAACCAAAGTACATTATCGCCTCGATGCAAGTAATTCGCTTACTTTTCTTGCAATAGGAGCATTAAATACCGTCACATTCAACAATGACGATGCCGATGACCGAGCGAATAATGAACGTATTTTGGCACCTTCGCAAAATCAGTATTTCAGCGGATTAACATGGAAATCGCTTTTTGAAAACGGCTATGCTGCCGTGACACTTGGCAGAACATTCTCTACATTCGAATCACGTCAGCGCGATTCAACCCTCACAGATATTTTCCGTAATACGTCATCCGAAGGTGAAAACTCATTACGATCGGACATTTTCCTTCAATTATCTCCTTCCACAGAACTTACATTTGGTAATACGGCAAAATTTGCTTCCCAATTACGATATGATTTGCTTGTACCGGATTATCTGCGACGCGATAATAATGGCATTGGTCGTGGTCTTGACACATTATCGGATTTTACGGCATTTCGTAATGCAACATATATAACATTGACATCGAAATTAGTAGAGCAGCTATCGGTAACCGCGGGTGTGCGTCTTGACTATTATGATTTTCTTTCCAATTCAACCTATTTTTCACCGCGTGTGGGTTTAAGTTATTCAACTCATGAAAATGGTGCAATTAATATTACCGCAGGGCGTTATTATCAGCCGCCGCAATTTATTTGGTTAGTGGGCGATAAATCTAATGGCAATGCTTTACAGCCCTTGCGTGCCGATCAGATTATTGCGGGCTATGAATTAAAATTAACACCATCGTTAAAAATACAAGCCGAAACATATTATAAATGGTATGCTAATTATCCGGCTCGTGTGTTCAGACCACAAGCCGTACTTTCACCATCGGGTTTTGATGATGTCTTTAATGATATTCCTTTTGGCTTAGAGCCGATAGTTAATTCCGGAGAAGGATATGCCCGCGGATTTGAAGTGTTTATGCAAAAAAAATTGGATGATATTCCTTTGTATGGATTGCTCAGTATTTCTATTAATCAGACACGGTTCACGGCTTTGGACGGCATAGAAAGAGCCGGTTCTTTCGACAGCCGCTATATAGGTAATATTGCTGTCGGTTATCGCTTTAATGAAGAATGGGAATTATCATCAAAATTCCGTCTTGCGAGCGGTTTACCTACTACCCCATTTATTGAAAGCGGCGACCGCATTGGCTCTCTGGATTTTTCACGCTTTAATGAGGGCGAGCGTTTACCCACATTCCATGCTTTAGATATTCGTTTGGATAAACGTTGGAATTTTACCGGATTGCAATTAGTAACATATATTGACATACAAAATATTTATGGCAGAAAAAATGTAAGCGCAATACGTTGGGACAGACGCACCAATAAAGCAGAACAAAATGAGTCCATAGGGCTGTTACCGAGTATAGGCGTTAATATTGAATTTTAAGATGAAGTAACAGTTATAACATTTTTTTAAGCCCTGAGTTATGCTTAGGGCTTTTTATTTTTTGACTGTACATACTTAATTTATACAAATATGATGGATGAATAATCATAGATTCCTGAAATGAATTTATTTTTGAAAAACAAAGTGTTTGAATAATACTATATCAATGTGTAAACTGTTTTTACCATTATTTTCCGAATGAATGATTAGACTTTCCTCTAAGTACACACTCAAATTGCGAAAAACAGCTATGGGACGATCTCATAGAATTAACCGACTATTATAATCCGTTGTGCGGTATAAAGTAAACCTTTCTGTCTTTTTCCTTTGTATTTTTGCCATTGAGCGATAACAAGAGAAGTAACCCATTATTAGGGTCACGCTTGTTGATGACTATGGCATTCTATCACAATTTGAGGAGAAGAAGATGAAAACATTGGTGTACATTATTGCCATAATGTTGATGCCGAGTAGTATATGGGCGCAAAAGCTGTTTTCACTTGGGGTTAATCTCGATGACAATGGCGCATTTATCAATATAATGAACCATACAAATCGGTTCAGCGGTGCTAAGGGATATGACAGCAGAGGATATCCGACAAGTGATTTTGATCTTGTCTTAATGGATGCACGTCCTGTGGCTGAATGGTCTCAAGCAATTGATGACCCTGAGGGGTATCGCGTGGATGTAAGTGGCAGATATAAAGGATGGTGTGAAGGTAAAGCAGATATTACTGTTTCCGGTACAGCCGTCGGCATAGAAAATCTGTTGTATGACGCAGTAAGCAATACCACTGTGTTCGATATTGTGGTGGGTGGTTATCCTAATGCCAATCATGGTTTGGTCTTTATGCAATGGCGCAATACACAACGCACCGCCCAAGACACCGTGGGGTCAGGCATAAAAAATATCAAAATCCATCGTCCGGGTTATGAACTTGATACAAAAAAGATATTTACCGATGAGTATATTAGTTTATGTAAAGCTGCGGATTTTTCGTGCTATCGCTTTTACAATGTGCAGAATATATGGGACGGTGAACCGATTTTTCCGGCAATAACATCATGGCAACAAAGAAAATTGCCCGGTGATGTCACACAAAGACCATTTACGGGAAAAATAGATGGATGGTGTTGGGAATATATTATAGAGCTTGCCAATATTTTGCAAAAAGATATTTGGATTAATATTCATATTTCTTGTGATAAAGATTATATTATCAATTTGGCAAATATGCTGAAATCATCATTACATCCGAATTGTAAAATTTATATTGAAAACAGCAATGAAGTATGGAGTCCTACACAAGCAACACATGGACCATATAATAATGCACAAGCTCAGAGTTATGGTATTACTTTTGATGAAAATTATGCTCGTCGTTCGGTGGAATTATCCACGTGGTTTGCGGAAGTCTTTGGCGAAGAAGCAATACACACCAAAATACGATGTATTCTTGCCGGTCAACATGCTTATCATGGCAGAAGCGATAATCATTTACGGTATATAGATAAAACATTTGGTCCACCCAGACACTATATATATGCTACAAGCACCGCCTTATATTTTAATGCTGCTTTACCGCATAGCTCAGCCGAAAGTGTTAATAATGGGATGATGGCAGATATTAATGCTCAAATACAAAATAGCAACGCTGCTTTTTATAGAAATAATCATATTGATAAAGCGCGGCAATGGGAATTACCCGGTGGCTGTACTTCGTATGAGGGCGGTCCTCATGTACCTGCGGGTGGCGGTACCACTAATCTTGGCAATGCTATACAAGCGCATCGCACGGAACGTATGAAAAATATTTTGGAATATAATTATAATGAAGGTTGGAAAAATCTGGACGGTGGTTTAGCGATGTATTTTACCTTAGTGTCGGGATATAATCGCTATGGTTGCTGGGGGCTAACTGATGACTATACAAAACCCGAAAGAAATTACAAAATGCAAGCAATGCGTTCAATTATTGGACAAATATCCTCAATGGAAGACAAAAGTAAAGGCACAATATCTGCTCCAATGATATATCCTAATCCATCCGGAACTTTTATCACTATTTCCGGAAAAAATTATGATTATGTGTCCGTGCATACTCTCATCGGCACAATACTTTACAGTGCAGAGCTGCAAGAATCACATAGTATTGATGTATCGCAATGGGCTAATGGTGTATATAGTATTGTTTATTATCGTAATGGTAATATTGTTGATAGACAATGTTGTATTGTCAGAAAATAATATAAGAGAAAATCTAAATTTCGGAATATAATGCCATAAAATCAAAAAAGGAATGCCCTGCTCCGGCATTCCTTTTTGTCCCCTGATTTAGTGTGTATTGTAAGTGGTGATATGTGGTGACTGAAGTGTGATTTATGGTGATGAAATTTTATTAAGGAATTACTGAAATTTTTTCTGATTGTACACCATTGTTGGAAATAATATGAACAGTATAAATACCTGATGGTAAACCGGTAATATTGGTGTTCAATGAATGTGTACCGGCGCTGAAGTTACCCGCATTACGTGTGAACACAGTGCTGCCTTGTATATCCATAATTTTTATGGTCACCGGTGAATCTTGTCCAAGAGTAAATGTTGAAGCAAACATTGATTGAACAGGATTAGGATAAACACTAAAGGATTGACCGCTGATGGTTTCTTCTTCCACACTGACTGTACCTGTGGTTAATGGAGTAAAAGCACCGCCATCAGGTGAGACAACGAATAAACCGAATGCAGCACCTTGTTGATTCGCAGCAGGATTAAGAAAACCGCTTGCCAACACAACCATTGCTTTACCGGCTGCTTGTGTCAAGTCTGCTGAGAATGTTGCGATAGGGCTTCCACCTGCGGGTGCTACACCCAAGCTGTAATTTGCCGGTGGTAAGGGAAGATAGCCCGTTGCCATACCATATGATACATTCGATAATGGTGGCAATTTGTTGCCATTGACTAATACATCAACAGCCGGAGCATCGGTAGCACCATGATACACAAATACATTAGCTTCTGTGGAGTTGGATGATACGGTGCGTCCTTCAAAAGGATAAAGGTTAAAACCAATTGGTTTAGCATTAGGGTCTGCATTTGCTGCAAATTTTGATGGGTCAAGTACACCATTTGCTATTGCAAGGTATGTCTTACCCGCTTCTAAAGTGACGGTAAATGTCGTGAGTGTATCGGCATATGAAGTGCTTGTGCCCGGCGCTACACCAATAACGATAGGAGTGCCGGCAGGTAAGTCAACAAATGGGGAAGCAGTACGGAATGCAAAATTATTGAGTGCACCCACAGCCTCTCCATTTAAGTAAATATCAACCTCTGCGGCAGCAGGATCGGCAGCATTATGAATAACCTGAACTTTTGCTGTCTTGGGTTCATCTTCTGCAAGTGGTAAAGGTACGAATGGACCACCAAATGGTGTTACGACAAATAAGCCGAATGCTGCGCCTTGTTGATTCGCATCAGGATTAAGAAAACCGCTTGCCACTACAACAGCAGCAACACCTTTATATTGCGTAATATCTGCTTCATATTCTACTAATGCCTCAGTTGTACCTGATGCTGCAACGCCAAGAATGTATTCGGCGGGATCTAATGGAAGATAGCCGGTATTTTCGCCGAAAGAAAGACCTTTGAGAGGGTCGGGAGCTGCTGTGCGATTAACAATCACATCTACAGCCGGCGCATCGGTAGCACCATGAAACACAAGCAATTCTACTTTGTTCATATCTTTTGCCATTTGCTGACCTTCCATCGGATACAGATTAAAACTCAATGGCTGAGCATTGGGATCCGCATTTGCTGCAAATTTAGATGGGTCAAGAACACCGCCGGCAATAGCAACGTATGTTTTACCGGATTCTAATGTTAAGGTAAATGTTTTGAGTGTGTCGGCATACGATGTACTCGATCCCGGTGCTACACCGATAGTGATAGGCATACCGGCAGGTAAATCAACAAATCCTGAAGCAGTGCGGAAAGCAAAATTGTCGAGCGGAGCTACCGGTTGCCCATTTAAATAAATATCAACTTGAGCAGCAGCAGGGTCGGCACAGTTATGAATAACTTGCACTTTTGCTGTTTGTGAAAATGCCTCGGCTGAGGTCAATAATCCTGTGGCTAAACATAAAGCCGAAAAAAAACGTTTCATAATACTACTACAATTAAAAGTGTGAAAAAAAAATATTATATCCATATATAATGCGCTCCCGAAATTTCTCGCATTATATGGGAGTGTGAAAATATGTATTCAAAAAATATTATTGCGGTCTCCATTGAGCAAAGGTGAAGTTATGCCAATTTTGATTCACCTGAAGTGTATTTCGATCGCCATTATTTAATGGAGCAATACGATCCGGTTCTCCCGGAACTGTTTTTTTCTTTCCTAAATCATATCCTACATCAAAATGAGCAGGAAATTTAACCGGAGTATAAAGGAACTCTTTTACATCATTACTAACAAAAACAATATGTCTGTCATTGATAGCACCCCAGAAATTGCCACTTGTAAGCCAAAGGGAAATATCATTAATTGTGGTACCATCTTTTAATGTAGGGTCACTATGTAAAACAATTCTTGCAGCACCATAATAACCTATCCCGAGATTGCATTGCAGTGGCTCAAAATTTAAGCAATTACCTAAAATCGAAGGGTATTCGTCAAGACGAATTGAATACATATTATTTTCTGTATTAATTTGTCCTTGTCCCCATACGACAAATGTATTTGGTGACTCTATTTTTTCCCATAAAAGCGATACATATAACTTTGATGGAAGTGATAATCCCTGATCATTTTCTATATTGCCTTGTACGCTATATAGTATGCCGTCAGGTACTTTTTCATATTCAAAAATCGTTCCTTTGGGTATATATTCTGAGCCGGACATTTCAACGACATAGCGAAATTTTGTTGTTGACAATTCCAAAAGCTTTGCCACAGTAGTTTCGCTGCCTACCATGACAAGAGTGCTGTCTTTAAGGGTCCATTCACCGGAAGAACTTTGTAGTGGTGAATGAAAAATAAATTGACCGTTTTCATAGAATGAAAGTCGTGTCCCATCATACAAGTCCATGAATTTCTGCTGCCCGAGTTTTACAGAAACAGGGTTCCATAAATTACTAATTGCTTTGGATAAATTCACCGGCTCGGGTGGAGGTGGCTGAGGATTTATCACTCCTTCTTGGCAGCCGATTGCTCCCATGAGAAAAAAGCACAGAAAAGCTGAATACATAGTGTAGTGCAATGTACGAATATTGTTTTTCATAATGATTCTAAGTAATTACAAATGAATATTTACACCATACGATAAGCCAAGTTTTTGGGCACCGAACCATTTGTTTTGATAATTATACATCATGGCACTTGCTTCAAGACCAAAGGACACAGAAAAGCGATTATGCGGTTGCCATGATAAACCAATCAAACCACGCGAGATAGGGCCGTATTTGGTGCCGCCGGCAACAATTTGTGCATAAGGTTGAATATCCAATAAACCGCTTATCGGATTCATGCGATAACGATACGATATACCTCCCCATACTAATGAATAACGCTGCTCTAATGTCGAAGCGGATTGTACATCAAAGATGGGAAATGTTTCTTGCCCTAAATCAAGACCAAAAGCATGATTATTATCTATTTCATATAAAGCCGTCAGAGCAACATTGTTAAAAAGTATATCCGGTGCCGATGCAAAACGATTTGGGAATAATTGCAATCCGTTTATTGCTCGTAAATTAAATGTGAATTTATCACTTTTATCTTCAAAAGTAATTGGAGATTCTTGTGGCATCGCAAAACGCGGTGCATCATTCGAAGAAAATGAGGGTTGTTGTTCAAATGATGTTGATGTTGTTGTAATCTCCGGTATTGCAATCATAGAATTTCTGTCTCGAACAGCTGCTAAATTTTCAGTGGCTGCTGTCAAAGAAGCCAATTGTTTTTGCATTGATTGAATATCCTGTTCCGGTATTAAAGCATATCCTTTAGGAACATAGGGAATATAGACATTTTTCGGTGTTGCCGCTATTGTTTGGCTATTCATCTGAGCAAGGTATTGTTCTTTGCTGCGCTCTAAAAGCTCAATCCGCCGCACAAGCGATTGATCAGACTCTGATAATTGTTGTGTTGTTTGTGCCGGAGTAACTACCTGTACTGTATTGAGGCGATTATGTTCTGCGGCTGTATTCCATAAAAGCAAAGCCCCCACAGCGGTAATACCGGCTGTAATCCAAGGAAGAAATGTGCTTGAAAGAAGTTTGGCTGCCCATGTTCCGGCGGCAGATTCCGACAAAGAATGTGCGGCAGCATAACCGGCAGCGGCTGTTGGCACTGCAAAGCCGGCTTTGGTAAAAAGATCGGCTGTAAGTGTGGACGGAACTGTTGTATTCGCTCTTTCCTGATGAATGGCATGACGCATAGTTATAGCATCTTCAAATTCGGCTTGCAATTCATGGTCAGATGCCATTGCTTTGAAGAGTGCTTCTTTTTCCGCTGCATCGGCTTCTCCGTCGAGAAATAAATACAGCAAATCAGAGCCATTCATAGGGATGTCATTATGATCATTCATTGATATATGTTTCTTTTTGTTGTTTGTACATAATAATTAGTATGATTTATCCGGATTCGTATCCCTGACTTTATCCATATAAGGTGACAAAATTGTCCGTAATTTTTTCTTTGCTCTCACGACCCAATTTCGCACTGTCGTCACAGGCACTTCGAGAACTTCGCCTATTTCCTCATAGCTTAAATCATCATACATCTGCAAGACAAATGCTTCACGGTGATGTTCAGGCAATAATTCTATAGCCATAGAAATCATTTGCGATAATTCTTTTTGTTCTAAAGATTTATCAAACATACCCATGCTTTCTTCATCAAATTCAACCGGTTGCTGTCTTCGTTCTTTGGCACGCAGGCAGTGATTACGGGCAATTTTGTGAATATAAGCAGGAAAATTTTCAACTATGGTAAGTTTTTCTGCTGATTTCAAAACACTCATAAAGGTTTCTTGAAACATATCATCGGCAAGAACACCGTCACCGAGTATGCGTCGGCAATACAAATAAATTCGCGTGCCGTAACGACGGTGCAATTCTGCAAATGCCTGCTCACGATGCACCGTTTCAAGTGCCTTGTACAGTTCTATGTCTGTATGATGTTGCGGTACGAAATTCATAGTCCCCTGTGTCTGTTTGTGTGTAGTGATTGCTGCTTTTCTGATTTGTTTCACGTATTCTGAATTATATGTGCCCTTTTTTCCAAGTATAGTTGCATAGTTGCTGATTGTACATTCGTATTCTTAACAATAAATCAGTATTGCAGCGTTCAAGACACCAAAGCCGCATGAATGTTGCAATTGTTTGTCATGATTAGAGTTGTTGATTTGTAATCGTCTGATTCTTAGGACAATGCAAGAGAAATTTTTTTCCGAGAGATATGGTTTTTCACAAAATTTGTGCATTTTTGCGTTCACGAAAGTTATGCGTTTCCAAAATGGAGGGCTCGCATAATGGTATTGCAGCGGTCTTGAAAACCGCCGGGAGTGATCCTGTGGGGGTTCGAGTCCCTCGCCCTCCGCCATCAAATGGCAGCCCTTATGAATGTAAGGGCTTTTTTATTTGTAGCAATAGTTCCGTTACCGAAACGTAATTGCTGTTCATGTGTTAATACTTCGGTTCTTGCTTCTTTTTTTATCTAATTACAAGGGTACATTTATGACTTTACGTTCATTCGCTGTCGGTTTGGCAGCAGCGGCTACGCTTGGCTTTGTTTCGTGCAGCTCCGATTCTACATCACCGGACACAAACAATAATGGCGGTAACAATACTAATACAAAAAACTATCTTCCCTTCAGCATGGGAAGTGCATGGGTCTATGATGATGTGGCTCTCGATACCTTAACAGGTGAAAGAATCCCCGCAACATTAGCCCAAGAAACAGACAGCATTACAGCAACAGGAATGGTGGCAGGCAGAGCAGACGCTTATACATTGCAAACATTCCGCGCGGGTCTGAGCACAGATACAATCATCATGGCAAAAACCACCAATACCTTCGATCAATATATCGAAATACCTTTAGTTTCTAACTTTGTGGAATCACAAGCGGAATGGCGCAGTATTGTGGATTTTACCAAAGATAATCTTACAGTATTCAGTGATAGTTTGAAAAATATCACATTGATAGAAACAGAATTACAACCCGGTTTGGCAGTAACTGTCAAAGCAAGCGGTGAATTGATTATCAATACAAAAAAAGGCGGCACAGCAACGCTTACTATCAATGGTGCCTCTGTTGCAGCCCAAGAATATATCGTTGAAACTTCCATTAATGGTACATTATCCGGTACAGTAAATAATCTATTCACATTACCTCCCGGTTTCTTCAATCCTTTTAAAGTCAATAATATTGCACGATATTGGTTTGCAGAAAATATCGGTATTGTGAAATATAAAGAAGAACCTTATTCTGTTTCAGCATCATGGAATGCAAATCCGGCTTTTGGTGTTCCTGCAGGTTCACAAGTACAAAAAATCTTAGGCAGAGAGCGCACACTTGTTCGTTACAATATAGCCAAATAAGCAATCGTTCACGAGAAGTAAAGCACGCTTTTTTTACAAAGCGTGCTTTTTTCTTTTCCTTTTTTCGTAACTTCGTTGTAGTATAACAGTAAATTGACATCATAATGGCATCACGCAAACCAACTCCTTCTTTGATAGCAGAATTTCCGGTAACAAAAATAGACTTTGTAAAAGGCAATCGTCGCCTTGCTCGTGAAAAAGTGCTGCAAATCCTTGCGGCATGCGAAACTTCCGGCATAGACTGGCGAAGCATTTACACTCATGTGATTATGCGTGAGTTTTCATTTGATCCGGAAGAAGAGCGCGGTAAACCCGAAAAACTCATGACACCCGCAGAAATAGACGAATTTGAGGCAGATACCGCCATACGATGGGAACAAGACGAAGTTGAATTTATGAGGACATTGCTCATCGCATCAAACGATGTGCGTGACTATGCAGATCCTTTGGTGGAAAAATATTCCCAAAATTGGGACTATGACCGCATTGCCATTTTAGACAGAATATTACTGCGTATGGCAATCGCCGAATTAATTACGTTTCCCGAAATACCCGTGAAAGTAACCGTCAATGAAACATTGGAAATTGCTAAATTATACTCAACGGATCGCAGCAATGCTTTTATTAATGGTATTATGGATTCTGTGATTGAAGAAATGACCAAAGAAGGGAAATTCCAAAAAACTGGAAGGGGATTGTTGTAATTGACACTCTGCGCTATAATATGTTATTATCGCACATTTTTCCGTCGGTTACGTATATAATCCTCAAAAATATAGCCGCCCAAACCTTCCAAAGAACTGTAAAAAGCCCGTCCATTATTTGCTTCGGTAAATTGACGGACAAAATTTTGTAAATAGGGGTCTTGCGCCACCATAAATGTCGTAATCGGTATTTTTAACCGTCTGCATTGATTTGCCAATACCAATGTACGATTAATGATTTTTCTATCCAAACCGAAAGAATTTTTATAATATTGTCCACCTTCTTTCAAACAGGTGGGCTTTCCATCTGTAATCATAAAAATTTGTTTATTGCCCGATTTACGCCGTCTCAGTAAATCCATCGCTAATTCAAGCCCCGCAACGGTATTGGTATGATACGGTCCAACCGATAAATATGGTAAATCCTTAATTTCTATGGGCCATGCATCATCGCCGAAGACGACAATGTCGAGAGTATCTTTAGGGTAGCGTTTGGTGATGAGTTCCGCCAAAGCCATTGCTGTTTTTTTTGCAGGCGTTATCCGATCTTCACCATACAGAATCATCGAGTGGGAAATATCAATCATCAGCACGGTGGATGCCTGCGTTTTATATTCCGTTTCCGTAATTTCCAAATCACTTTCTGTCATCATAAAATCATGAATGCCATGGTGAATTTGTGCATTGCGTAAAGAATCGGTCATATCAATGTTTTCGGGGGAATCTCCAAACAAATATTGGCGTTTATCGGAAGTGCGTTCATCGCCATTACCCGAGTATGGTGTACGATGATTACCATAGCCGGAACGACGTAATTTGCCGAAGATTTCTTCGAGTGAGCGCTGACGAATGGATTGTTCGCTTTTTGCTGTTATTTTGAAACTGTCATTGTTAAGAGGGTCGGAAGAAATATAGCCGTTTTTCTTCAAATCTTCGATAAAATCGCCCATGCCGTACTTATCATCGGTAAGGCGATATTGCCTGTCCAATTCATTAAGCCACGAAAGTGCTTCTCCGGCATCGCCGGAGGTATAGACAAGCAATTGAAGAAAAAGGTCAAGCAATTGCTGAAAGCCGCTTTTATTCTGTTGCGGAGGTATGCGTGTGAAATGAAATGCTCGCATAGTATGATTGTCCGATAATGGTTGATGAACGCTTTAGTATTGCTGTCTATTTTATTCAATGGAATGATTTACACATAATCATTTCACGCTTTCTGCACGATGAGAATATCAGTGGCTTACTCTCGGTTGATGTGCGTATTGAATCAGACGCTAATGACATGATGACAGTCCTCACAGGATGATGAAGATTAAATGATAGCCAGGATAATCATAGCGCAATTCATTCCGAGAATAATGAGAGAATACTATCCTGTTCATCCTATAATCCCTATCATCCTGTTCTGACAATTACCCCGATTGATGCGATGACGACCCCGATTGATGCGATGACGACCCCGATTGATGAGCATCGAGAGCCCTCGTAGTCGCGTCGAGAGCCCTCGTAGTCGCATCGAGACCCCTCGTAATCCTGTCAATTGGCTAAAAATTGGCGTTTTTTGGCAAAAAATGGTAAAAAAGTGGGAAAGTTGAGGTAAAAAGCCGACTTTCTAGTGCAACCGATTGTCTTTTCGGTACAACCGATTGTCTTTTCGGTACAACCGATTGTCTTTTCGGTACAACCGATTGTCTTTTCGGTACAACCGATTGTCTTTTCGATACAACCGATTGGCTTTTCGATACAACCGATTGACTTTTCAGTGGAGCCAATTGTCTTTTCGAAGCAGCCGATTGGCTTTTCAGTACAACCGATTGTCTTTTCGGTACAACCGATTGTCTTTATTCAAAGAGCGTAGATGAAAATCCTGCTGTTGGGAAAGAAAAAGGAAAGCGATAATCAATGGCATTATAGCTCAATCAAAGCCATGCACAAGCAATGTTGAGTCTTATTGTAAACTATAAACCACGTTTACACTTCCATACCATTGTCACGGCAAATCTGATAATTGTCATCTGTCGGTCAGAGAAGATTTCGGATTTTTGTGGCATAAAATTTACTGTTATGAACAGTCACTCATTATTCAGAAAGAGGTATTTCAATGAAAAACTATCTTGCAAAAGCACTTCGCGGCATGGTCGTTTGTGGTGTTATGGCAACAATGGTCGGTACAGCATATTCTGCTGACAAAGCGGTAATGGAAAAAGGTGCGAAAGTATATAATGAATACTGCAAAACCTGCCATCAAGCAACGGGAGCCGGTATCCCCAAGGTATATCCGCCGCTTGCAAAATCGGATTATCTGAAAAATATGCCTAAAGACAAAATCATCGAAAGTGTGACATTGGGCTTAAAAGGTGAGATTACCGTTAATGGACAAAAATATAATAATGTCATGGTAGCGTTGCCTGCAAAATACACCGATGCGGATGCAGCGGCTGTTATTACGTATGTCTATAATAGCTGGGGCAATACAGGACCAACGGTCACAGAAGCGGAAGTCAAAAAAATCCGCGGAAAAGCAAAAAAGAAATAATAATGACTTTGTCCTCAATCGTTATTGTATCCCCCATTCAGTGATGAGTGGGGGATTTTTTTTGGTCAATGCAGATTATTATTCACTGTCATCAAGTTAATAATAAGAATTACTCTATCATGTCAATTATTTCTCTCTTGACAATTTCACGTACTTTGTTGATGGAACCTTTGGGACCATAGATAAGAGTTGTGGAGGGTATGGTAATGTGGAATGTACATGCCGATGCAGCGATAATTTTCTTGAAATCATCGTATGATATTCGGGCTTCGTATCGTGCTATATTATTATCACGCTCCACATAGTATCTGTTGATATTGGTCAGAGTAATTTTGGTAGATTCGGGTTGCAATAAAAAATAGACATCTTTTACTTTCTCAATGCCTGCCCATTCCGAATAAAATGTGAATTTGCAGACGACTTTATTCGTATCATTTTTATCGGCTGTATATCTGTATGTAATATCCATTTCGGTATCGCCTTCATCGCCCTTGATTGTAAAAGGTCGTATAAAGTACATTGTTGAATTTGTGCCTGTATAAAACAATTCGATAGGTCTTACTCCGCTGCATGAAATACAGAATAAGCACATTATTATTACAAGACCAATATTTTTATTCAGATGCTTCACAATCTAACCTTTGTATAATAACATTATGGGAATCAAAATACTTTTGTACGGTTTCTTTGTTCTTACTGCACACAATAATAGCAAAGGGTTGTTCTATGGTTTTGTCAAGATAGAATAAATAATAGCTCCAATATCCTTTTTTTTCGGTTATTGTTGCTGTATAATCCGATACTGGTCCGACACTTAATCGGCTGTGGGTGGAACGCAGCATTGAGTCATTTTGAATAATAGATTTTATTTCCAGTATTTTTTTGTCCGTAATAAGATTGATAAATATATATTCATTGTTTTTGTTACGAATAACTCGGTTAAAAGCCATAGAGATATATGGTAAGGAAGAGTATTCCGTGAAAAAATGTTCCACATCTTTATCAGCCGCAATAACCGCTTCATCTTCCAAAAGTCGGAAGCAGGAATTGACCCCAAAACGTACTGTATTGTTCTGTACTTTGGACGCGCATCCGCCAATAATGCAGCAATAAAGAATGACGATGATGGATAATGAAATTTTCATTGTTTTCTAATTGTATTCGAATGAGGAAAGCTGATAAAGCCGTTCCTCATAGACACAAAAGAAAGAATCGTTTCTTATTCACCCGTAATTGTACAGGTATAAGTTTGGAAAATACCGAGAATATCGGTTTGTTTAAAATCAACAGTTGATATTTTAGTAATGCCGCCATTTTTTGCGGCTTGTTGAATACCGGAATCCGGCGAAAGTCTAATAATATGCAAAAGACCCATACCTGAGGATGTTCCTACTTTTGTTCCAATAGGATTGCTCGTTGCAGCAACAGGAACAGTCAATACGCAGGATGATAAAGAAGTACTTACAATTGCAGCCACAGCAAATAAAGAAAGCATACGTACTTTAGACATAGAAAAACTCCCAAAATAAAGTGTAATAAATATAACAACTACAGATATACCGTACAGTAATACTGTGAAAATGCGCAATTATTGTATAACAATGATCGAACTCTCCCCATTGTTACAAAGAATGGCAGAAATTATAGCTATAGTAGTAGATAAGCGGAGCATAATATTGTCTTGACTTGTTCTGAAATCAAAGATTATTCTCTGGCAAAGGGCTGGAACCATATTTCATTGATGGTGACACTGACAGTAAAGCGAGCAAACATTTCTTTTACTAAACCATTATTGGTGGTGCCGCGTTGTCCTCCGGTGAGTGCAAGTCCGAGCAATGCATCTGTGGTAATGGGTAAGTCCATACCGAAAGAGAGGAACATATCTGCAATAGTCTGATTTTTGACTGTAAAGGGTAATATTTCATAACCCCCTCCGATATTGAAATTGATACGATCGCCGAATGATGTACCGGGCGCAAAAATACCTAAGCGCGAAATCCCGAAAGTAAATCTTTGTCCGGAAGTATAATCTGATTTTCCTTCACGATAGGAGAAGGATGAGAAATCGGTGAAATGTATATCCGTACCAAACAGAAATTTTCCTGACCGATAGGAAATACCTAAGCCGATGCTTGATGGCATGGGGGTAGCAGAAGTGAATTGTGCTGTGGTGTCACCAATTCTGATTGAGCCGAGCGATATACTGCGTTGAGCTGTGCTGATGTCAAGCGATGAATAGAATGACCCCGCCACACCGATAGTGAGATTTTTTGCGGGTGTGAACATCAGCCCTGCGTGAACTCCACCGCCACTCACGGCATCTCGTCGGTTAATTTCGGAACTGAGTGCATTGGTTGTATAGATTTGTGTGGATATGCTTGTGTTGATAGTACCGAACAGACCAAGTATGGAAGCTCCGGCTCTTAGATTATCGAAAATTTTGTATGAAGCACCGGCAAAAACTTGTGTTATACCGCCACGACCGGAGGTATTGGTAATGCCGCCAAGTGATGATGCGCCATCAAGAGTGATAGTCACCGGGGTAAAAATGGCATAATTTACATTTGAATAAGGTGTTATGCCCAATGCTATGGAAAATCCGGTTGTGGTATCTACATTAAACAATACGCCTATGCCATCCATTTTACCATTATTCTGGCTGCTTGATGTTGTTGCATCATTTGTGGCTATTTGATTAAATCTGAAACCTGCTTGTAAGCGTGTTTTATCTGCAAAAGACCATGCGGCAGGATTTTGAATATTAATACCGGTCGCCATAGTATTGGCAATTTGTGTGTTGCCGAAGGATTCATAACCAGCTCCCATAGAATAGACTCGATCGCCCACACCAAAAATAGAGTAATTTGAACCGCCTTGCCCCATCATGATTGTGGGAGCAACAACTGTGAGGGCAATCATCACATAATATGTGTTTGAAAAAATACGCTTCATAAATTATGGTCGTGTTGAATAGATAATTGTCATTTTAGGGCGTTTAGATTTATCGGGATGATTGATACCGTAAAACATATAACGATCAGTTCTCGCAATTCTGTCATAGACTTGCAACAGTAAGGTGCCTGCTTTGTTTTTTCCTCTATAACCGGCTTCGACAAAACCTGAGACCAGCGGATAGGTGAATGTATTTGTTCCTTTGGTACGAATACCAAAGGTTGTACCGAGTAAGTTGTTTCTTGTGGAATCAACATAGGTTGCAGTTAGGATAGAATCTGTACCTTTATTGCCGAACAAACTGCGTGATGGGTCAAAAGTTAATACCAAGTCGGCTCTTTGTATGGCTACATTCGGGGGTAAAGACGAAAAATCACATACTAACTCGGTGACTAAAGGTAAACCTCCTTGTAAGACAATATCGTCGGTTTGCGGGATTGGGGCACTTAGAAATGAGGCATCGTATCCTGAGCGTAATATAACCGTATCGAGAGCAGAATTGTCACGGCGATAGACAACTTCAATCGTAGATGACTTTCTTTGTGTATTGCCCACAAGACCGGTGGAAAAACTTCTGATAAGAGTGCTGCCCGATTGCGGACGCAATGCAATGCCGTAAATGGCTGAATCATTGCCTGAGAGTTTGCGCAACTTGAACCAATCCACGAGAATATCTTTATCGAAATCCATAGCGATAGCTGCGACACTGTCTTTGAGAGGAATAGTCCCGGAAAAAGAAGCCAATTGTTTTGAATCGAAATACTCTTGAGTGATGGTGTCAAGAGTTGCCGTAGGTCGCCACAATTTATTGACTTTTACGACAGAGAATTGGAGCATATTAGCTATGGAATCACCGAAAGTATAGCGTAGGGGTTCGAGTTTGAGCGTTGCCGACACAATATCAGAGGCGTTTAGCTGTGATAATGTATCGGGTATATTAATCATGCGTATCAAACTAAATGCTTCGATATCGCCGGATTTACCAATATAGAGCACACCATTGTTAAAAAGTGTAGTGGTGCTGATCTTACGATGATAGGTTGTCGTTTTTTTGAATAGTGCAGCCGAATCGGTTGATACAGTAAAGACCCCGATAGTATCAGTGAGAAAATCTGACCCCACGGGTGAGAAGCGATCATTGCATCCGACAATAATCAGACATGTACAAAATAAAACTGCGAAATAGGTTGTTACTTTCATTGTATATTTATTAAGCAAATCAGTTGTGTATCAATGAATTATATTATTACATAATCCACAAATGAGTGAAGAAGCGTGTATGATAGTCATCATGCCGATTGATGAGAGAGCCGGTGTATCGGTAAGAAAAAACGCTCGCCAAATGTGGTCGAGCGTTTTTGTATTATTTCTTAGTTCTCCCGTCATTATCCGAAGACGGTATATTATTCTAAATCTTTCATGATAGAGCGATACATTTCACTGTATTGACGGGCAGCATTGCCCCAAGAGTGATCCTCTTTCATTCCTTGTTTTACCATCTGCAACCATGTATCTCTTTGTTTGTATAGCCGGAGTGCACGATGAATAGCATCAAGCATCGCATCTGCGGAAAACTCATTGAATACGAATCCATTGCCTTCGCTCGTTTCTTCATTGTATTCAAACACCGTGTCTTTTAAACCACCGGTTGAACGCACAATGGGTACGGTTCCATAGACCAAGGAATATTGCTGATTCAAACCGCAAGGTTCAAATAAAGAAGGCATAAGGTACATATCGGCACCCGCTTCAATCAAATGAGCCAAGTCATCATCAAAACCGAGTGTCACGGATACTTTATGCGGATAACGCTCGGCAAGTTCTGCAAATTTTTGCTTCATTTCTTGCTCGCCATCACCTAAAAGAACAAAATGAATATCCTCGGCAAAAAGTCTTTCGGCAGCTTCGAGAATTAAGTGCACACCTTTCTGTTCATTCAAACGACCAATCATACCAATAAGGGGAACATCCAAATGAACAGGCAAGCCGGAACGCTTGAGCAATGCTTCTTTATTAGGAATTTTGTTGGTTAAAGTTTCAGCGGTGTATTTTTTTGCTATTAAACTATCTATGGCAGGATTCCATGTCATCATATCCACACCATGCAAAATCCCCATCATTTTTTCGGGTGTTTTTTTCAACAAGTCATCAAGTCCGTCCGATAATTCACTGCCGGCTAATACTTCACCGCAATACGTTGGACTTACTGTTGATATCCGATTTGCGTGGACTATACCAGCTTTCATGAAATTGAGTCGCCCATTGTGGGTGATACTCTCTAAAGCACTTTCCGGTAAACCGACTTTGGCTATGCTCTCAGCAGGAAAACTTCCTTGATTCCCGAAATTATGGATAGTATAGATTATCTTAGTATTCTTAAATTCTTCGGGATACATTTCTCGCGCTAAGGCAGGTATCAAACCCGTTTGCCAGTCATTGCAATGAATAATATCGGGAAACCAGCCAAGAAGTAAACATGTCTGCAAAACAGTTTTGTTGAAAAAAATGAAACGTTCATCATTATTTTCATAGTCAATTCCCGTTACGGGGTCGGCATAAAAACCTTTATATGCGTCTAAATAGTTTGTATTGGTTGTGACATATGCTTGAACTTTTGTACGTGGGTTGGACATAGAGGATGATTTCACTGTCGCCAAAGATACAGTATCACCTACCGGAATGGGGATATCCTTCAAACGATTGATTTCGTGAATCTTATTTTTTCTTTCGCTGATTGAGCCATATTTGGGTAGCATGACACGAATATCATGCCCTAAGTCACGCAATGCTAATGGTAATGAATATGAAACATCTGCCACGCCGCCTGTCTTCGCAAAGGGGTAAACCTCACTGGACACAAACAATACGCTCAACGGTTTTGTCATCGGGAAACACGCTCTCAAATTAATGGTGAAAATACCTTTTTATTACTGTGAGGCTATGCAAAATTACGGAACAAAACCAAAATATGAATGATGTTATTCAAGATTCGGACAAATCTTTTCCTAAGACGCTTCAAACAACAAAGAAAGTAGAATGGAAACTTATTCCTTGAATTTTAGGGGTAAACCAATGAATAAGTTTTTCTAAAACAATGATTTATAGTGAGAAAACTCAATTGTTTTTGACTCATTGGTCGAATAAATTTGCAGTTTCCTCACCAATAAGACTACCTAAAGCTACGCCCATTCCATTGCAGCCGAATCCGATAGCTATTCTTGGATTCGCAAATTTGACAATAGGCAATTTAGTATCACTGAAGCCCATGATTCCTGACCACTTATGCTCAATTCTATATTCACGATTCGGTATGATGACTTGTTGGAGCAATGTCTCAAGAGCATATTGAATAGCATCTGTGAGAGAGAAATCATAGGTTTGTTCTCCTGCAAAATCAATATTCCTTCCGCCTCCTAACAATATGCGATTTCCGACATTACGGAAGTAATAATAACCCTCGTCATAATGGAACACACCACGAAATGGTATATTTTCTATCGGCGATGTGATAAGTACTTGACCTCTGCCGGGAACAATAGGAGTGCCGGGAAGCAGAGTCGGTATCATGGCATTAGTACACACAGCAACATAATCGGCACGGAATGAACAATCGGAGTTCATAGGTGCAATCTGCGCATCTATATCCACTCCTTTATCATCAGCACATAAAGACTGCACATTCACCCCATACAGTATTTCTATACCCATTTGCTTTGCATACATAGCTAATGAAGCCATTGTCTTTCCCGAATGTATTTGACCTTCATAAGGAGAATATAATAATCCGGTAACAGAATCACCGAAGCCAAACTGTTGTTTGTATGCACTATAATCAAGAAACGGTGAGGATCCAAAGATAGGACTCAGCATCGTGTTGATATTGTGCATTGCTTCGAGATGATGAGATTGTTGCTGAGTAATAAGCTCATAACCGCCGAACTGTTCATAGCCACACGCTTCATCACTGCGTAGGCGATTGCGTAGCAATTCCAATCCTTTTTTTCTTTTTTCAACAATCGTATATGTTGTGTCTTCTCCCCATTCTGTGATATTTGCGGCTAATTCCGTCAAAGAACCAAAGCAGGCAAATCCGGCATTACGTGTACTGGCACCTGTAGGGAATGTACCTCTTTCAATGACCAACACTTTTGCCTTTTTATAGCGTGTTTGCAATGATATTGCTGTGGATAGCCCTATAATACCCGCACCGATGACTATAAAATCTGCTTGTGCGAAAATATCGTTCTCCCAGTAACTTATCATACTGAAACTCCTTGCTTGGCATTATGAAAACACATTAAAAGCAAACTTACACATAATACACAAAATTTATACAATTACGGTTAAAGGCAGCAGAATAGAGAGAGTCATGAGCTTTGATTGGAAGGGGACATTCATGAAAAAAGCGAAACACGTAAGAGCCACAAACCAAATGCAATCATGTAGGCTTCGTCCATTAGGTCATCAGACTGCCGTAATTTTGTATAAAATTTAATCAAAGCGGAGTTATTTATGTGTGGAATTGTTGGAGTCTTTAATCATAAGGAAGCGGCTGTGATGAGCTATTATGCTTTGCATGCTCTTCAACACAGAGGGCAGGAAGCTGCGGGAATTGTGGTTGCCAACCGTGATGAACAAAAAGGCAGAATGCGCTTTACGGAAATAAAAGGTGAGGGGCTGGTACTTGATGTATTCTCAGAACCGACAGTTTTTACCCATACATTACGTGGAAAAGCAGCTATTGCTCATAACCGATATTCTACAACGGGAAGCAACTCACTTGCCAATGTTCAACCTTTTCGTATGAATTATCGCATGGGCAGTTTGGCATTAGCCCACAATGGTAACCTTACCAATACCCGAGAAATTCGCACAGAATTGCAAGAAGAAGGTGCTTTGTTCAATACATCCACTGACAGTGAAGTGTTTTTGCATCTGATTGCACGCAGTAAACAAGCCACACAATTGCTGCAAATACAGCAAGCCCTTCGTGTGACCAAAGGTGCATTTTCTTTGGTAATTATGACCGACGATGCCCTCTATGCGGCACGTGACCCACATGGGTTCAGACCTTTGTGCATAGGGCGAAAACAAAATGAGGACGGTACCTATGCATATATTGTCACCTCAGAAACATGCGCTTTAGATATTATCAGTGCAGAATATGTGCGGGATGTAAAACATAATGAAATTGTTATTATTGATGAATCTACAGTAAAAACAGGTGAAATAAAATCTGTGACAATAGAAGATACCACACCTGTGGCACGACACTGTATTTTTGAGTATATTTATTTTTCCCGTCCCGACAGCAAAATTTTCGGACACCCCGTTGATAAAGTACGAAGAAAATTAGGAAAAAATCTTGCTAAAGAAAATCCGGTTACAGATGATAATGAAAATATCAAAACGGTGGCTATAGCCGTTCCCGATAGTGGTAATACCGCAGCATTGGGTTTTGCGCGGCAAAGTCAAAAAGATGGATTATCGGTAAAATATGAAATAGGGCTTATTCGCAGTCATTATGTGGGAAGAACATTTATTGCACCCGGACAAGATAAAAGAGAATTTAAGGTAAAAACAAAATTTAATGTTGTTCGAGGGGTTATTGAAAACAGAAAAGTGATTGTTATTGATGATTCTATTGTGCGCGGCACAACATCCAAATCACTTGTGAAATTATTACGTGAAGCATTGCCTGCCGAAGTGCATTTACGGATTACATCTCCACCTATTACCCATCCATGTCAATATGGTATGGATTTTCCGAGTCACAAAGAACTTATTGCAAATCATCACAGTAATCAGCAAGAAATCGGCAAAGAATTAGATGTGGATTCGCTCCATTATTTATCTGTCGAAAAACTAATGGACTCGGTGCCGCAAACAGAAGGACAAGCATATTGTAATGCTTGCTTTACAGGTGAATATCCTGTTAAAATTGACACAGAAGTAACAAAGCTATCTACCGAAGAATAAAGAACTAACTTGTTAGATTGCATTGTGTTGAAAATTTTCGTCACCCCAAAAGTATATTATGAAAGACAATATCAATTATGAGTCATAAAGATTATTACAAGGTACTTGGTGTTCCGAAAACCGCTACTGCCGATGAAATAAAAAAGGCATACAGAAAATTAGCGCAACAATATCATCCCGATCGTAATCAAGATAATAAAAAAGCTGAAGAAAAATTCAAAGAAATTAATGAAGCATATGAAGTTCTTGGTAATGCCGAGCAAAGATCTAAATACGATAGATTAGGGTCAAGCTGGAAGAATTTCCAACAAACTACGTCCAATCCACGCAGTGACTTTAAATGGGGAGATTGGTCAGAATTTACAAAGAAAAATACCACACGTTCATCCCCACAGCAAGATTTTGAGGATTCAAGTTCAAATTTCTCTGAATTTTTCGAAAATATGTTCGGAAAAAATAAGTCAGATACCAAGTCATCTCAACGTTCCAAAGTGAATACTAAAGAAACTACTGCTTCTGTTACTTTAACATTAGAAGAAGCATATTCCGGTAAAACAGTAAAAGTCTCTGTGGGCACAGAATCCGTGGATATAAAATTAAAGCCCGGCATTGCAGATGGACAAAAACTAAAAATCGCAACAACCAAACAAGAAATAGGCACAATATTTCTTACTGTACATATTAATCAACATTCCGTTTTCAAAAGAACAGGCAATGATCTTGAAGCGGATATACCTGTTGATTTATTCTCTGCTGTTCTTGGCGGAGAAATTGCTATTACTACATTAAAAGGTACGGTAAAAATGAACATAATGCCTGAGACACAGTCCGGAACAATAAAAAAATTAAAAGGATTGGGTATGCCGAAGCATGGGCTTGACGGTGAATTCGGTGATTTATATGTTCGACTTATTGTGCATATACCAACAGGACTGACGACAAAAGAAAAAGATTTGTTCGAAAAGCTAAAAAAACTGCAAAAAAAGACAAAATAATGATCCCGATTACCACAAAAGTTTAACCAAAATTATATTCACTTACCATTCACTTGATGCTTAAAATACTGCCATATATCCTTTTCGGTTGTTGTGCATTGTTTGCTTGTGCTGATACACGTGTAGCTCGTCCAACTACCTTAAAATGCAGATGTACATGTGCATCAAATGAATTTGTATCACATATAAATGACACATTACATCGCTATGGATTTATCAATTATCACAGACCACATCATTATGCACTTAATACAGTAAAGAATTTCGATGATGGTATGAGTGTCCGAACGGTCTATCTGGACGCAATTGCTGATAGTGCATCCACATCATTGACACTGATTGTTAAAACAGTTGTGAAATTTCGTAGTAATATAGACACCATATACTATGATGAATCGGTGAAAACGATACCCGATAATCGCCAAGATTTTGTGCCGGTTTTTAATGCACTTCGCACTTTGTGTCAGCAACAAATACCTTTGCAAGACCATCAAAAGAAACGCCAACTCGTGCCATGGAAGCGTTAGCGGTCTTATGGGACTATACAGTATTATAGTATGGTGCAGATGCCAAATACAAATAATTTCTTATTTTTCCACTTCTTGTCACATATTTTTCTTTAGAGGTACAAATGAAGTATAGTAAAAAAAATCGTTTTGTTCTTACTATCCTTGCACTTACGCTTTTGGTGCTGAATGGAACATATACGCTAGTTGCCCAAAATGATATTGTGGTTCTTCTCAAAGGCACAATCAAGGAACAAGGTTCGGAAGCGCCTGTAGAAGCAGAAATCAGCTTCCGTGACCAAGCCGATAATCCCGTACGCGCCAAGTCTGACAAACAAGGTAATTATCAGGCGGTTCTGAAACCGGGGCAGAAATATACGGTTATATTTACAGGACAAAATATCTTAAGGGAAATAATGCAATTTTCTCTTGACCCTGTGGAAAAATACACAGAAATACGTAAAGATTTTACCGTAAAAAGAGTTGTGTCGGGACTAGAACTCTTTAATGGTTTTGCTTTTGAAAAGGGATCAACCGCATTGACGACCGATGGGCAAGAAAAAATGAAAGAAATAATTGACATACTCAATAAAAATCGCTCAATGACCATTAAAATTGCGGTTTTTGGAGACTTAGCCGATGATAATACATTACAGCAAAGTCGTACGGAAGCACTTATGGCAACTCTGGGAGAAGTAAAATCAGGGAAAAAACGTATATCATTTATCTCAACCATACCTTTTCCAATGCGTGAAGAAGCCGCGCCTGTACCGCCCCCTCCGGCACCTGACCCGAATGAGAAAAAGAATAAAAAGAAAAAAAATACACCCCCACCTCCACCACCTGCTCCATTACCGCCAATAATTATACCATTGGCTAATTGTATTATTGTTGTGGGTGAATCGCAAAAACTCTTTGATTAAGATATGTGATATATATTATGAATAATGAAACATCTGTGCAAAAAGCAATACGCTATATAAAACAGCATCAGCAAGTATTTGGTGATGTGATTTACAAGGGGTTGGAATCCTTTCCTGTACAACAATCTACTTCACAAAATACTATTGCACAACAAGAGCCCGAAATAACATTGACTATTAACAGCGAATGGCAACAGTCTTCGTCGCTTGAGGTCTTGCAAAAACGAATATGCGAGTGTATGCAATGTCCTTTAGGAAAAACAAGGACAAAGTTTGTATTTGGTGTAGGTAATCCCAATGCTGATATTATGGTTATAGGCGAGGCACCGGGTGCAGACGAAGATGCAAAAGGCGAACCTTTTGTGGGCAGAGCAGGTCAATTGCTAACCAAAATTCTTCAAGCAATTAATTTTGAAAGAGAAGAAGTATTTATTGCCAATATTTTGAAATGTCGTCCGCCTGACAATCGTACCCCCATACCGAGCGAAGTAGAACAATGTGAACCTTATTTGCTTAAGCAAATTGAATTAATTAAGCCAAAGTTTATATTAGCAGTCGGTTTAACAGCAGCCAATACATTGCTGAAACAAAAATTTAAAATGGCGGATATTCGTGGGAAAGTATTTGATTATCATGGTGTAAATATGCTTGTTACCTATCATCCTGCGGCTTTATTACGTAATCCTGAATGGAAAAAATATACTTGGGAAGATGTGCAATTACTGCGTCGTTTATATGATGAATCACAAAAACAGTAATGATATGTGTTGAGTATGAAATATAGACAAAAAATAAAATGACAGACGAATATATTCATGATAATAACCCTGCATACTTTGTGCGGGGTTTTTTACACAAAATCAGCTATGGAATCCTATAATATTCTCATAGAACATCTTGCAGCAGCATGCGATGTAGCTATATTTACCGGTGCCGGCATATCGGCAGAAAGCGGTATTGCAACTTTTCGTGATCCTGATGGATTATGGTCTAAGTTTAATCCGACAGAATTGGCAAGTATGAAAGGATTTTTACGCAATCCCGATCGGGTCTGGCAATGGTATAATTACCGACGAGCTATTATTGCGGATGCACAGCCCAATGCAGGACATTATGCACTTGCCGACTTTGAAAAATACATACCGAATTGCACAGTAATAACGCAAAATGTGGATAGATTACATCAAAGAGCGGGAACAAAAAATATATTAGAATTACATGGAAATATTATTGAAAATCATTGTGTAATATGCAATAGTCCTTATATACAAGATATAGATATCCAGAGCAAAGAATTACCATTCTGTAGTAACTGTGGTGGTAATATACGACCTTCTGTGGTGTGGTTTGGAGAAAATTTACCCGATGGAATATATGAAAAAGCAGAATATAGTGCCGGACACTGTGATGTTTTCTTTTCCATTGGTACATCAGTGGAAGTGTATCCTGCTGCTTATTTGCCGTTTACCGCAAAAAACAGAGGAGCATTTTGTGTTGAAATAAATCCGACATCAACGTCGTTTACCCCGTATGCAAACATCGCAATTCAGGAAAAAAGTGGCGATTGTCTGCCCCGTATTGTGGAACTTTTACAACAATATCTAAAAAGGGAATACAATGCCGAATAAATATGAAAAATGGACAAAAAATGAGTTGATAGAATATATACGTCAGCATGAACAATCAAAAAAATATGGACTTGTATGGGAAGAATCCACAGAAAGTAAAGACTCAGATATACACATTCCCGTACTTGTTGAAGATAAAAGTCGTCGAATAAATAAAAAATTCTCATCGACAAATAATCAATTATCACAAATATCTTTGGAATTGAATGCTGAACAAGAAAGTGATAATGCAAATGATTTTCATATACTTATTGAAAGTGATAATGAACCGGCTTTACGTGCATTGACAGCATTATATGATAAAAAAGTTGATATTATTTATATAGATCCTCCTTATAATACCGGTAATAAAGATTTTCGGTACAAAGATACTTTTCGCAGACATACACATGAGTACCGTCATTCGGAATGGCTATCATTTATGGAAAAACGTTTGCGATTAGCATATACTCTTCTTGCTGATGACGGCATAATATTTATTTCTATTGATGATAATGAACATGCACATCTTCGATTATTATTAGATGAAATATTTGGTGAACATAATTTTATTGTGAATATTGTCAGACGATGTAAAAGTGGTGCTGGCCATGATACCGATAAAGTAGCCATTGAGTTTGATTATGTATTATGCTATGGAAAAAATGCCGCACAAACAGTCTTTGCACAACAAGAAGTTCATACGGAAAAAGATAAAAAATACAAATATGCGGATGAATATTCCGGACGTAGAGGTAAATATTATCTTCGCGATTTGGACTATAAGGGCAGTTATAGCAAAACACTGGATTACCCAATAACAATGCCCGACGGAACAATGCTCTATCCAGGCGGAACTGAAGGTAAACCTAATACATGGCGTTGGAGCAAAAAAAAATATGAATGGGGTAAAACACATGGATTTATTGTAGAAAAAAAGAATAAATCAGGTCAATGGAAAGTATATATCAAGCAGTATCAATATGTGGATAATAATGATGCTATTCGACGACGATATATACCATATCGCGGTTTGTGCGAATTTATGAACGGTGTGGGGAGTAATGAATTACGTTCAATATTACATCAAGATATTTTTCATTATCCGAAGCCAACAGCTTTAATAAAATTTCTTATTGGTTTGCATAACAATTCACGTCATGTGCGGGTACTTGATTTTTTTGCCGGATCGGGCACTACTTGTCATGCGGTTCTGTCACTTAATAGCGAAGATGGCGGCAATAGGCAATGTATCCTCATAACAAATAATGAAAATAATATATGTGCAGAAGTATGCTATCCTCGATTAAAAAATGTCATGAGTGGATACAAGGATAGTAAAAACAAAGAAATTCAAGGACTTGGCGGTGAATTGAGGTATTATACAGTAGAAGAAAATATTGTTAAAAATCAGAAGAGAAAAATACTATGATGCGAAGAGTTTTTATATTGACTTTGTATATAATTAGTCTTGTACTGTTAATTTATATTCAAGCAGAATTTCCGAATCTTAATAAAAAGTATGGTATTCCTGCCCGATATTTTGATGCCGTTTTATTGTATTCAACAGCATTATTGATACTTGCCATAGTGAAACGATTGGTGTTGGGTGTATATGCTCGGCGCAATAATCTTGATAACAATCGTACAAATAATAATTTCACACTTGGTGTGCAACGTATAAGTTCAGTTATCGGTGCAGTTATATTGTTTATTTCTTTACTCGGCGCATTTAATGTTGATGTAAAAGCACTTTTTACTGCATTCAGTATTGTTGCCGCCGCATTGGCAATTGTTACTCGTGAATATGTGACAAGTATTATTAACGGGATGATATTTATGTTTACGGATATTCTCCATATTCATGATGAAGTTACTATTAATAATACTCATGGTAAAGTTATTAATATCAATTTCTTGAATGTAGAGTTGCTTGGTGATAATGGGGATGTAATCATCATACCGAATAATAATGTTATCTCACAAAGCATTGTAAATTATTCGCGATGCGTAGAATCCATGATAATTATAGAAGCTGAAATGGATTCTCATAGAGTGAAAAATACCAATGAGTTACGTCAATATATTGTTTCTCGATTGCCCTATGGCAGTATTGAATTTGACCCGACATCGCTTCGTGTTGATGTACGCGCAGTACATCATAATGCTGTGTCCTTGGCAATATACATTAGTCTGGAAAATCGCACAATTGAAAATGAAAAAAACTTACGTGCAGCAATACTTGCTATACTCACAGAATATTCACCTTCATAATAAAGCTATCAAAAAAATCTATGAACAGAATCTGCTTGTTCTGCATAATTATTGTGATGGTATTGGGTTCTGATTCCATACTGTCACAACCATTTTTTGGTTCACGTGAGGATAAATGTATAATACCCAAAAGTATAAATGAAGCATCAGGAATAGCAGCATCAAAAATTCATAGTGATATGTATTGGCTTCATAATGATTCGGGTGATGAGCCACAAATTTTTCTTGTTGATACATTATGTTCATTGCGTGCTGTGGTTCGACTTGCTGATATTCAAAATAGAGATTGGGAAGATATTGCAGTCGGTAATGGTCCGAACGAATATCGTTCATATATTTATATCGGTGAAATAGGTGACAATAATGCAGTCTATTCCGAGAAATCAATTATTCGAATAGAAGAACCAAAAATTTCTCCTACAAAAACAGATACTATACTTACTCAATTTGATATACTGCGTTATACATATCCCGATGGAAATCGAGATGCCGAAACTGTATTGCTTGACCCATTAACAAAAGATATATATATTGTCAGTAAACGCGAAGATAATGTACATGTTTATCGTTTTTCATATCCGCAATCTGTAAGTGAAACGACGACTTTACAAAAAATTGCGGTATTACCTTTTACCGGTATTGTCGGTGGCGATATTTCCCCGAATGGTATGGAAATTCTGCTCAAATCTTATGCGAATATGTATTATTGGAAAAGAAATTCGGGTGAAACGATAGAGCAAACATTTAACCGTCAATCCACATCTGTATCGTATGAACTTGAACCACAAGGTGAAGCAGTCTGTTGGACATCTTCAGGTAATGGCTATATCACGGTAAGTGAAGAATCTCCATTAAAAATCCCCCCCCATTTATACTTTTATCCTCGTAGAATAATGAGCAATATAGAAGAACCAAAAATTGATAAATATAATAATGTCTTCATACACTATAATCATAATTCTAAGGTAGTATTCCATATTATGTGTACAGCCGGCGAATCGGTACATGCTGAAATTTACGATGTGTCAGGTAAACGTATTCATACATTATTGCATGATACATCATATACGGATATGGTGGAGTGTGAGTGGGATAATACTCATTATGGAGTGTATTTTTGTAGAGTGATTGTGAATAATTCTATTTTTATATATCCATTTTATGTGACGCAATAATGAAATCACCTCTTATTATAAACGATACCATAACCATTGAAGCCGACAACATAAGTATGTATGCTGTCAGGTCATCGGGTCCGGGTGGACAGAATGTGAATAAAACATCAACAAAAATTCAATTACTCTTTGATTATATACAATGCGAGTCACTTCCCGATTATGCGAAAACAGCATTGTCACAAAAGAAATCGCTACGATTTGACAGTGAAGGAAAGTTACTTATTACCGTTCAGGAAACACGCAGCCAAAAAACGAATATTGAAATTGCCTATAAAAAATTGCGAGATATTATTCTTCGTGCTTTGGAAATTCCTAAAAAACGTACAAAAACAACACCTTCATATTCTGATATTGAGGAGCGTCTGTCAAAGAAGAAGAAACAATCGGAAAAAAAACAATATCGCACAAAAAAAATCACCATTTCTGATGATGAGTAATGGTGATTATTGCAATACTAATCTTTTTTGTGGCATGAACCGCCATCAGCCAACATGACTAAATCACCGGACTGAGTGGCTTTGCCGGCAAGGGTATCTTCAGGTGAATACTCGACATCTTGTGTCAGATTATAAAGCCCTAAACGTTCTCTTTGCCAATTGATTCCGAGTTGATCCGCCATAGCATAAATGATATGTTGTACGGGCAAACTGTCTTCGCAGTTCATGCGTACTATCTGCCCGGAAAACCCGCGGCATACAAATAACTCCATGAAGTATATCCTTATTGTTTGAAAACGATTACGAATGCAAAACTACGGATTATATGGTTAAGAACGTTTATGACCTCATTACATGAGTTCTGTATATTTGTTACTTACACTCTTCATAAACGAAGAAAATATAGTATATTGGTGACAATTTCATGCAAAGCGTGAATACATGACGACACACTACATTTTTTTTCTGATAGCAATTCATGGACAAGAAATCTACAATTTATATAGCCGGTCACAGAGGTTTAGTCGGTTCTGCCATTTATGGTCAATTACAACAATCCGGCTATGAGAATCTTCTTACCCGTACAAGTAAAGAACTTGATTTACGCAATCAGCAAGCGACGAATGATTTTTTTGAAAAAGAGCGCCCTGAATATGTTTTTTTGTGTGCTGCTAAAGTTGGCGGTATTGTAGCAAATTCAACATATCGTGCCGATTTTATTTATGACAATATTATGATTGCTTCCAATGTGATACATGCTGCATGGAAGTATGGTGTGAAAAAATTATTAAATCTTGGTTCTTCATGTATTTATCCGAAGTATGCTCCGCAGCCGTTACGAGAAGAGTATTTGCTGACGGGAGAATTAGAGCAAACCAATGAACCGTATGCGATTGCTAAAATTGCTGCTATTAAATTATGTTCAAACTATTATCAACAATACGGTGCGAATTTTATGTCATTAATGCCGTCAAATTTATATGGGCATAATGATAATTTTAATTTGGAAACATCTCATGTTGTTCCCGCACTTATCCGTAAAATTATACTTGCAAAGTATTTGCAACAAAATGACATGGAAAGATTGCGCCGTGATATTATGCTTTATCCGTTCGGTTTTGGCATACATCCCAATCCCGATACATTGTCGGATCATGGCATACGGCATGCTCTTGCAGAAGTCGGAATACGAGACAATCAAGTCACACTATGGGGCAGTGGTACACCCCGCAGAGAATTATTACATGCAGACGATATGGCGCAAGCAGCGGTCTATTTTATGGACAAATATTCCGCAGCGGAAACAGGCGAGTTTATTAATTGTGGGTCGGGTAATGATCATACCATTCATGAGCTTGCCGAGATGATACGAGAAGCCGTGGATTGGCAGGGTGAGTTTGTCTTTGATATGTCTAAGCCGGACGGCACACCGCGTAAATTGCTCGACATCAGCCATGCTCGACAACTGGGTTGGGAGCCTAGGATTTCATTGCAAAAAGGCATAGCGGATATTGTGCATCAATACAGAATATCAACGCAAAATGATTGAGTCGCATGATGTATTGAGAAAAAGGTGAGGACTTTTTCAGTATCTTTGTTTTTCCTTATTCCGAATCAATGTATGGGTAGATATGAAATCTGATACATATTATATGCAAAAAGCGCTGATCTTGGCTTTAAAAGGAAGTGGCAGTGTCTCGCCTAATCCGCGTGTGGGTTGCGTCATCGTTAAAAATGATACCATTATCGGGGAAGGTTGGCATGAACGATATGGTGAAGGTCATGCCGAAGTACAGGCGATACAGAATGCAACTGCTGATGTGGCAGGAGCGACAGTTTTCATCAATTTAGAACCATGCAGTCATTTTGGAAAAACACCTCCTTGTACTGATTTGCTTATTGAAAAAAAGGTAAAGCGCGTGGTCATTGGTATGGTTGATCCCAATCCATTAGTCGCAGGCAAAGGAATAGAAGCCTTGCATGCAGCGGGTATTGAAGTCACCACAGGGATTTTGGAGGAAGAATGTCGTTGGGTTAATCGGATGTTTATGTATCATATTACAACAGGGATGCCCTATGTTGTCGGTAAAATAGCGCAATCGCTCGATGGATGTATAGCTACAAAAAACGGTACTTCCCGATGGATAAGCGGAGAAGAAAGCCGTCGCCGTGTTCACATGCTGCGCGCAGAACTCGATGCCGTTCTTGTAGGAAAAAATACTGCACACAAAGATGACCCTGAGTTAACGGTACGTGATGTCAGAGGTATTCATCCCTGGCGAGTAGTGCTTGATTCAAAACTCTCTTTGCCATTTCACATAAAACTTTTCTCCGACAGATTGCGCCATAAAACAATTGTTATTTGCACAAATAATTATGCAAAAAATAAAAAAGCTGATAATTTACGGCAAGCAGGTGTCCATGTGGTGGGAGTTGCCGAAAATAGCGAACACAGACCCGATATGGTCGCAGCATTAAAAGCATTAAGCACGAATTTCGGCATTTCATCAGTAATGGTCGAAGGTGGTGGCATTTTATTATCGTCATTTGCCCATGCAGGACTTTTACAAGAAGTGCATTTTTTTATTGCTCCGTTAATTATAGGCGGCGGCATTCATCCATTTTCTAATTTAAGCGTTTCCGATTTACAAAATGCTCAAAAATTTACGACAAAAGCCGTTGCTAAAAGCGGTAATGATACACATGTGATTGTCGTCAAAAATCAGGAAAATATCTAATTTTCATGTATTCTTCTTGTATTGATACACCCTTAGGATCAATAATTCTTTGTGCGGATGACAACGCCCTTGTTCAATGCTATTGGGACGATGGAAATTCCCCTGTCCATTCTTGCCCATCATCGCTGACAGAGTATGGAGGTGTTTTATTACAGCAATATTTTTCCGGCAAACCATTTAGTGAATATCTTCCTCTTAATCCCCAGGGAACGGAATTTCAACAAAGTGTATGGAAATATCTTCATAGAATCCCCTTTGGTGCAACGATGTCCTATCGTCATTTGTCAGAAATAATGAATAATCCGGCAGCCATCCGTGCCATTGCCCATGCGAATGCTTGTAATCCTCTTGCACTTTTTATTCCTTGCCATCGTATTATTGGCAGTGACGGTTCTTTGAAGGGCTATGCATGGGGCTTGCATCGTAAAGAATGGCTATTACACCATGAAAATGCTTTAGCACAACAATCCCTGTTTTACATATAATTCCTCACAATACTCTGCCTTCATGACGTAAATAATGTTCCGCTTTTTTATAATCGGGACAGCATTGCTCAACACGTGCCCAAAATGTGGGTCCATGATGTAAATGTTCCGTATGGGCAAGTTCATGAAGAATAAGATAATCAAGAACATAATCTGGTGTTTGCACTAATTTATAATTAAAATTGAGATTTTTTTTGGCAGAGCAACTTCCCCATTTTGTTTTTTGATTACGTATCGTAACATTTTTGTATATAAATCCGAATTTCTCGGCAAAAAATGCTACTTTGGGGGGAATGATGCGCAATGCTTGTTCAATATACCATGCTTCTTTTTCTTCGGGAATATTCATGTCCGCCGCTGCACGAATACATAAGCGTTCATGGTCGAATAGTACGAGAGAAGCCAACTCTTTTACTTGAATATACTGATATTTTTTTCCGCGAAACAGAAGTTCATTTTCTGCAATCGGTACACGTAAAGCCGAGAGCTTTGCAAGTTTTTTTCTTTGTTTTTCTAACCATGTTGTATGCGATTGAATAAATACATCAATATCCTGCCATGATAATCGCATGGGTGCAGTGCAAAGTGCCGTTCCGTCATTTTTTATGCGCAATGTAATATTTTTCACCCTTTTACGGGTAATATATACATCATAGAGTTCATTATAGTGCATAAGCCACACAATGAGGTTTTGGGTATAATGATAGTTCTTATCAGTCATTTTCTCTGTATTTTTGATAAAAGTCTTTCATGTATCATCAAAGACCCATCATCATGGCAGAGTTATTTTGGCTGAGTGATCAAGCCGAAGAAATAATGGCAAAAATACGCATTCACCTTGAGAAACATCGTGTGATGACACCATCGGGACTTATGGCTTTGCGTAAAGAATGCAGCGATATTTCACCCGAAAGAATTTCCACATTATGTGGCATTGCAGAAGCAACACTCAAGGCGGAAAAAAACAATAAATCACGAGGAAATTGGTGGTTTACGCGAGAAACCTATGAACAAAGCAGTGCGCCGGAGATTGCGCGTCATCATGCTTCGTATTTCAAAGATTGCCATTCCGTCGTCGAATTATGTACGGGCAGCGGCATGGATACATCCTATATAGCCGACTTTGCCGAATCTGTTGTGACGTATGAAGCCGATGAACTGACGGCTGCCATTGCCCAAAGAAATTTCGTGCGTAATGGCTTACACTCTATCACGGTTATGCATCACAAAGCCGAAGAGTTTTTGCATAATCCGCCAATAATTCCCGATGGGCTATGGGCTGATCCGGCACGAAGAAATTCGATACAACGTTTTACTTCACCTGATGAATATTTGCCACCATTATCGTTAGTGCAGAATGCGCCATACAAAAAAATATGCGGTATAAAAGTGTCGCCTGCTTTTGATGAAATTCTTGAATATCCTTGGAAAAAAGAAATTATCGGCTATAAACAAGAATGTCGTGAAATTGTTCTGTGGAATGACCCTTCTATGGAATATAATTCTCTTGTTTCCAGACCGGATTTCGCTTTGCAATGGCATCCGAATTCGACACAACAAGCAACACTCTTGGCACCGGAAAAAGCGCATATTCTTGTTGAACCGCATCCCGCCTTAATACGAAGCGGTGCTTTGGGAACATTTTTTTATGAACATGGCATAAGTGTTTTCGATAATCGCATTGGATATGGGATTAGTGAGCATGAGATAATGCCATCACCGTGGTATGAACGGTTTACAATTCTTGATATGATGATATATCATGAAAAAACAATGCAAAAAAAAATACGTGAATATCAATGGTCGCATCTCACCGAAATAAAAAAACGTGGTTTTTTTACCGAACCCGATATTCTCAGAAAAAAATTTACTTGGACAAAAGGCAAAGAAAAAGGCGTTATTATCACCACGCGCTACGCTGATACCTATATTGTTTTCTTTGCTCAAAGAACAGAGTAATGATTACTTCTGCCATTGAATTTCCTGACAACCATTCCACAAAGCAAAATTATACAATGTGGGTTCTATGATACGATAGAGTTCTTCTTTGTCACGTTGACCTTCGGGAAATAAACCTTTGATAATAAAAATTTGATTTTTTCTTTCTGCTTTACAATCTATTCTTCCGATAAATTCTGTACCATAAAGAATAGGCAAAGAAAAATACCCATACACTCTTTTATGCTCGGGCACATAACACTCAATGGTATAATCAAAGTTAAAAATTTCTTTTACTTTTTTTCTTCTGATAATGAGATTATCAAAGGGAGAGAGAATATGGACGCGTTTTTTGTTTTTGGGAATATGTTCCGCAAGAATATCCGCCGTCGAATAATAGAGCTGATTAAGAGATTCAATTTCGACAGGTATGAGTGAAGTGTTCCGCAATAATTCATCAAGTCTTTTTTGTATGTTTTTTTTATGAGATGCCGATCGTAAATGTGTCATGTCATCAATAGAAGCAAGACCTTGTGCATTAATCGTGCTATAAATACAATAATCAAGATATTCCTGCGGTGTCGGGAATGTTGTATCTATGTCGCTCGGTAGAACACGCTCCGGAATATCATAAATTTTGCGAAAACCTTCACGTCGAGCAATCATCAAATCGCCTTTCATAAATAAATGTTCCAATGCTTTTTTTGTGGGCTTCCAACTCCACCAACCACCTTTTTTTTGAGAAGAGTGATCATGGTCAAAATCGTTTGATTGCACCGCACCATTCTCTCGAATATATGTCAAAAGAGACGATTGCACATCAAGGTCTTCGGAAAACCATGCTGTGCTTCCTTCACGTATATTTTTTTTTCGTACCAAAGAGTAGCGATAATCACGCATCGGTAAATATGACGCGGCATGACTCCAATATTCAAAGATACTTTTCTCTTTTTCGAGTGCAATATCAAGCATCGGGATAATATATTTTCCCATACGATTATACAGCACATGATGATGGGCACGCTCGACGACAGAAATGGTATCTATTTGCACATAGCCAAGCCGTTCACAATAATCTTTCACAGAAAAAATATCAGATAATGGTGATAGTAAACCTTGACGATACAGTATGATACGTCGAGCCTCTTTCAGAGAAATATGTTCTGTATGTTTCATGAATTATCACAATAGAGAAGAAGAGAATGCGTCAAAAATAGCAAAAAAATATGAAGTACTTTCACTATGACACCAAGCAATGATTCTCCGCTCTACTCTACGGATTATGTGGACTATAGAGAGCATTTTTTTTTACCGGAAATGGCGGATGATTATTTCGATATTCTTTCCCGTACCATAGAATGGCGGCATGAAGCAATTACGCTGTTCGGAAAAAAAATTATGCAACCCCGATTAACTGCATTATATGGTGACCCGCATCTTTCTTATCGTTATAGCGGTTTAACGATGACACCTACAATGTGGACAAAAGAATTAACAGACATAAAGGAAAAAATTGAAGCGGTTGTGGGTCAATCCTTTACCACGGTTTTATTAAATTATTATCGGGATGGTCACGATTCAATGGGCTGGCATGCTGATAATGAAGCAGTTTTGGGAAAAAACCCGACGATTGTTTCTCTTAGCTTTGGTGCAGAGCGTCGTTTTATTCTTCGGCTTAATGAAAATCCGAAAATTCAGCGTACAATAGTGCTTCAACATGGTTCTTTTTTATGGATGAAATATTCTTTACAACATATAAGCAAGCATTGTATTCCTAAACAAATATCAGTAAAAAAACCACGTATCAATTTGACATTCCGAACATTGCAATTAAAAAAAAGTATGACGATGTAGGTGTTATTATCCGGCAGTTATCCGTTTCGTATTACCATGCTATCAGGAACTCATAACTATTTTTTCTCAAAAAGTGCTATGGTTAAACCAATGTGGTAATTTGTCCTTCACATCGAGACGTTCTTAGTTCCGTCATATTCTTTCAAAAAATTGGGACAAAAATCCATTCCATTAGGCCATTCAATGCCGCCACCATTGTCAATACTAACTAAGTGAAAATAATGTTCATCCAACAGTGGAGCACTAATACCTTTTCCAATTAAGGGCTTAAAATCTATATGTTTAGTTTCTCCATCATTAAACTGTACACATAAGACATAACCCTCGACGACAGAAATTGCAATAATCTTATTCATAGTAATTTTATTGTAATGGTTCAATTTTGTTTATTCCTTTTTTCTCAACGGCTAATTCCCAATTGTCTAATAACTCTTTTCTATGTAGTGATGCCCACTCTAAAACCATCGCATGTGCTCGCGCAGGCAAACTCCCTCTTAATATAGCTAAAGTATGTATGTCATATTCAGCCGTCTGTTCTTGATAGATTGCATGAAAGTGAGGAGGATTATGATCACCAAAATACATTCTTATAATTTTCCAAAAAATCTACTGATTTCAGGCATATTTCCCTCGTATATATATCATTGAAAGCAATTGTTTTTGTTAAAAATTAGCCAACATTATTACCATTTTTAGCATTTCTTATTATATCAATCTTTTTGGAGTGTATCAATGTACTATGTGCTACATTGTCTCTGTCGTAATTACTCATGTTATGTCACGAAACGACTCCATTTTTATTATACTGACTCTGAAATAGACTTGATGGTTTCTGTATTTCATATCCTCACACATCAAGAAAATCAGACATGAACTTCTCTGAACTACAGTAATCGCAGTGTACATACTCAAAACTACGAAAACAAATGAAACGGACAAGCGTAAGTGGTTCTACATTCAGGCAAGAGAATATACTATGCTGTTGTACAGCATATAGTTTTGGAGTATTGAGTGCCTCGCATCTTCACACATCAAGAAAATCAAACATGAAAATCTCTTTACCATTGGTATCAATTTGACATTCCGAACATTGCAACACTAATTCCTTACTATTGCTGATTATAGCAAAAAAGAAAGCATATACTCAATATGTGATTATTCTATCGAAATATTTTGTATATTGCATACCGTAATTATAGTGAGGTTTGTATGCCACGTGCCAAAAAGGTGACGATGGAAGATACCCAAAATATGTCAGAGCAGAAAACTCGCCATGAATGTCGCATTTTATTAGGGCATCTTGCGCGGAAGCGCACCGCAATAATGACTTCTTTAGAGCGTTTGCGGCGTATAAAGCAACCCAGTGCTGAAATAGTGGCAGTAATCCATCTTCTTACCGATGTTCTCAGACCCGATAATCGTCTTAATGCTGTGGAGCAAGCTTGGTATGCCAAACACAATGCATTCATAGACACAATGCGTCGTGTATGCCCGATGCTTTCTTTGCAGGAAATTTTTGTATGTTTTTGCCTTCTCGACAATATGACGACGCGTGAAATTGCCAATGAATTATGCCGAAGTGAGAAAACGATTGATCATTATAGACAAAGTATCCGAGAAACATTAGGCATCACAGGCGGTAAAAAGATACTCATAGATACCCTACGTGCATTGGTCGAAAGTGAAACAACCCGATAATCATTGTTTCTTTGTCTGTCGAATGAGTTTTGCTCTTCATCAGTCCCTCTACGGGGATTTTTTTAGGTTTTTTATGTCAAAACTTTATCGTAACTTTGTTTGATTTTTCTCTTTACGTTTAAAGAGTCATTAGTCGGGTAATAGGTAGTGATTTTGCTACATTTGAATTTCAATGGATATTAGGAGATTTATAATGAAATCATATATATATAGCATATTAATATGTATTGTTTGTGTTATTTGTAATAGCTGTAATTCCTCACCCACAGGATTGGGTGAGGAGATTCCCGACAGTGTAGATATGATTTCTTTTTTTACAAAAAATCCAAAGTGGACAAAATATGAATATAGGAATGATTCTCTGAGTTTTTCTCGAAGAGAAAAATTTTGGTCTCCTTTAGATCTTAATGTTCCAATATATTTTGCAAATGACCGAACAAATAATTGCCTTTGGAGAAAACAACAAGATTCCACTTGTTATGGATATTTTCCTGATACTCTTATTTCTTTGAATAAAAAATTTACATGTAAATATGTTAAAAATTTTGATTGGTATGATATGGAAACCAGCTCGCAAACCATAATGACACGTATAAATAGTCTAACTTATACTTATGAAACATCACGAAGTGTAATATTGGTAGAAAATGTTAAACAATTTGTAAAGGGAAAAGAAATATCAAATAACAATTATTATTATTGGTTGCGGCGTTAATTATTATATAAAAAAATCTATGAAACCGTATATATATAGCATATTGATATGTATTGTTTGTGTTATTTGTAATAGTTGCAATTCCTCACCCACAGGATTGGGTGAGGAAATCCCCGACAGTGTAGATATGATTTCCTTTTTTACAAAAAATCCCAAATGGACACGATATAATTACCATAATGATTCTGTAAGTTTTTCTCAAAGAGAAAAATTTTGGTCTCCTTTAGATCTTAATGTTCCAATATATTTTGCAAATGATCGAACAAATAATTGTCTTTGGAGAAAACAACAAGATTCCGGTTGTGCTACATTTTATCCTGATACTCTTATTTCTTTGAATAAAAAATTAACATGTAAATATGTTGAAAATGTTGATTGGTATGATATGGAAACCAGCTCGCAAACCATAATGACACGTATAACTAATGCAACTTATACTTATGAAACATCACGAAGTGTAATATTAGTATCCAATATTAAAGAATTTGTAAAGGGAAAAGAAATATCAAATATCAATTATTATTATTGGTTGCGGCGTTAATTATTATATAAATTTTACCAAAAAACATAATGAATACATTAAAATTTTTATGCAGTATAGCAATACTAAGTTCTATTCTGCCATATTACCTTATAGCTCAGGAGACATATACTGTAAGATTAAGTCAAACAAATTCCGATGCTTTTATCGCTACATCATCCCAAATTGGTTTACCGAATGTCGGTCCCAATGTACGTAAAATGGATGGGGAAATTACCCATAATACACAGCTCAATGTACAATATTATAATAATCAAGGACTAGCGCTTAGAAGTGCGTTAAATGATGGATTAAAAGTTCAATAATTTATTTAAAGTCATGTACACTGTGTTTACATGACTTTTTAGTTCACGCAAATTTTATGAGAAAGCAAATTTTAATTATACCTCTTCTTTTTTATTTTTTAGCATCATGTGGCAAATGTCCCGTCGATCCACAGGATTCGCAACGCTATTATGTGGATTCATCACGTATGGGTGAACCATTGGAGATTGTTTGGGCAGTGCCCCGCGATACCCTTGATTTCAGTTGGTATAATATCACGCCCTACATGTTTGGAGATAATATTGTCTTTGCGTATGATAGTCGCCTTCATTGTGTGAAAAAAAGTACGGGAGAAACTGTCTGGATTGCTAAAACCGAATCTTCTCTCGGCACCTATACACCTATGAAATGCACGGAGTTGCTTGAAGATGGTAATGGTGGGATTATACATATCACACGTGATTTTGTTCAATGCGTTTCTTTGCAAAATGGTACCACTAAATGGCGTGTTGATAATCATCCTTCGGCTGCTTTTTCTTTCAATATGGATAAGCGCTCATGCAGTGAAACCCATCTTTTTGTAACATATTGCGGAAGATTCGATAATCGTAATAAAGATCAAGGAATTTGGGCAATCAATAAAAGTAATGGCTCCATACTCTGGAAAACGGAAATCTTTCCTAATGATACGCTGATTGATACATGGTCTTCAAGACCCTGTGGCACAGCTTATCATAATGGTCGCGTATATTTTGGTACAAGAGAATGGCCTGGCGATGATGGCAATAGTTATGGCGGAACGATGTTCTGCCTTGATGCGCTCAACGGCAAAATTCTGTGGCAAACACGAACTCCCGGACCCGGACCGGATATTCAAGGTCATCAACGTTGGGATTTAATGAAATCAGGAGTTATCTTGGGTTCACCCGTTCCGCTTGATGATGGCTCTGTCTTAGCTTGGGCGGGATTATATCTAATCAAATATGACCCGAATGGTAAAATTCTTTGGCGAAAAACTGTTCATATTGACGGCTCAGTCACCGACGGCAATACAACGAATCCCCATATTGAAAATGAACGTTTTTACTATACCAATAATGGGAGCGGTATGGCGGCATATATGTTTTGTTATGATATGAGGAGCGATAATGTCCTTTGGAAACAATTTATGACACCACTTGGCGATTCACAAACCGAAGGAGGTGGTTTCCCTATTCAAATAGATGGTGATCGAGTATATAAAACTACGGATGCTTCTCTCTTAATTGGATTCAATAAATACAGTGGTGTTATTGAATGGGCAACAAATTTAAATATGGTATTACCGACGAAGCGTTATTTTGAACGTTCATTATTTGGTGTTCGCGTTGAAGGTGAGAAAGTGTATTTTATTACGGCTAATCACCTTGTGTGTGCTCAAAGAAAAAAGAAATCATAAGAGTGGAGAGTAAATGTCAAATAAAGCCATGTCTTGCATGGCTTTATTTTTATTGTTCATTGGAGGCAGATTTCCACTTCATAAGTATATTGTTCATGTTCACACAAAAGCGGCTTTGAGTAGATAAATTATATAAACACCCATTCAGTTAATGAATTATATCCCACAAATATCAGTATTGCCGGATTATAGTGAGATATGATTATTGAATTTTCAATATTCTAAATCCATAAGCAGGAACATCTATTTGTGCTGTTGAACTATTTTTTATAGGTATGGGTTGTGTATTCTTTGTGTAAATATCCACAAGTTCTTTGGCATTATATTCAGGTGGTATTTGGCATGATAAACTTGCTTCATATTGTCCTGTATTGACCGCCACAAGAATCCTTTCTGTATTATCCGCACGAATATATAACATCCAATTTCCTTGCTGAAATACCAGATTGAAAGTCCCATTTCGCAAAGCAGAATGCTCTGCACGCAAAGCCGTAATATTTCTGACATCTCTCAATACTTCTTTTTCTTCATAAAATAAAGAATCACCAAAAAACATTGTGTTAGGATTTGATGTAGAAACAGATGCCGAAAATCCCACTTCCTCACCTGTGTGAATAATAGGAATACCGGGTAAAGTATGGGTCATGACATGATATAGTGGCAAAGACATAAATTTTCTTCGTAATGTTGTAATTGAGTCAGACTGATGTGCTGTGGGCAAAGGAATAAAATCAAGCGTGCGTTTTGCAGGGATTTTGGGATGATAATATCCTGTGGGTTCATCAATATAATTTAAGCAATAATCACACATTTTATCGGATTGTAATGCCGATGCGAGGAAGTCAAGAGTTCCTTTTTCTAATGTTGTGGCATAGAGCGCCTCATATATGTGAGCATTGAGAATAGTGCTCATTTGTCCTTGACTGATAATAGTCGGCGTAAGGTAAGGAATATCACGAATATGACCCATGACAATAATATTTTTATCCGATTTTTTTTCTAAATCTCGGATTTTTTTTGCTAAAGTGCGTCTAAAATATTCATTGATAGTTCCTGCATTGTCAATTTTCACACCGTCTGCTTGCGTATTTTCCAACCACCATATAATATTGTCGGTAACTTTATCAACAGCATCGGGATGAGAATTAAAATCAATAATACGCACAAAGTTATCACCGCCGCGATAGGGAATAAACCATTGCGGATTTGATGAAAAATATGGATGATCTTTATGGACTTGGTCGGCAATATAATCCAGCACAACGGATATACCACGCTTGTGGGCTTCTTTAATTAAGAGCTGCAATTCTTCCATTGTACCGAAATGATTTTCTACTTTTTCATGGTGAATGGGCCATAAACCCAAAAAAGCAGATGATTTTGATGGTGCGGTTAACGATGTTGGCAATGCTCCATCGGGATTATCTATGACAGGTGATAATAATAATGTGTTAATATTGAGCGATGTAAAATATCCGTCTCGTATTTTTTTGATAATACCTGCAAAATCACCACCTTTATAGCGAGCATAAGGAATCACAGAATCAAGAGCATTTTTATCATTATTCGCTATTGAACCATCATGGAAACGGTCCACAATGACAGAGTATATACTCAGATTTTGCAGCATAGTATTGCCATTAACGATAGGATTCACTTCACCGTTTTTTATGGCAAATGTATAGAGCATAGAAGAAGAACCATTGCTATTGATGCCTAAGCGAATAATATCATTATTGCCGATATTTTTTCCTTTAGGCAATGTAATGGTAAAGCTGTTTGCATTAATGCTGATAGTATTTTTCTGTAATAATGTATTATTACGAAAAACGATAATATTTTCCGGCTGAAGAGTTGAAACACCTTGTGTGGTGAAGGGCAATACTAAAGAACCATCAGTATTTTTTTTATATTGCAAAGGCAATAATGATATATATGAATTTGAAGGAACAATATTGAGCATATTCATTTCGCCGCCCCGCCCATCGGCAATCACGGGAAGATTGGCATCGGTAACAATTTCTCCGTCAAGCAGATATTTGAAAAAATAGCGTCCCGGCTCTAAGTACATAGTGAGGAAAGGAATGCCATTTTGATCGGGTATCATTGGCAATGATGTGGGACTCCAATTATTAAATGTGCCGGCAAGGAATGCTTTTGGATTTTCGGATTTCGGTAAAGCCGTAAATGTGTAGCGAAATGTGCGAGTAATAATGACGGGTATATCATATGCAATATCGCCTTTTTTGAGCGTGAGAGCAGTAAGAGCATTATCCTCAACCGACGGTGTAATATATATCATATTTGTTTTTTTATCATAACGCATTGTCATGCGGTCATGCGCCACAATTGTATAGTCCTCATAGTCATCGTCTTCAAGAATATCGGGAATATATATAGAATCAACAATATTGTTGCGCAGATATATGGGAGCAATAATTCGGTTATCTGATGAGGCAAAGCTCAATTGCGACAGACATACAATACAGAAATTCAAAACAATGAATTTTTTCATAAAACTCTTCAGTGTGAAAAATGAGCAAATATTTTATTTTTGTGCTTGAGGTGATGGCAAAAGCGGTGGCTTGGGAAAATCTCCTTTAATAGGTAAAATTTCTCCGTCTTCAAATAAAATATCAGGCACAATGAGAGAAGAAATAACATATTGTGAACCACCGGTCATAAATGGTGAAACCACCGCCGGCGCAAGATAATTATACGCATATTGTTTTTTACCTGTGGCGACAATATCTTTAAAGGTTTGCACCACAAAACCCGCACCTTCGGCTCCTCGTACTATTTCCTCTTTACCGTCGGGATAAACCTTCACTACTTCAAGGAGTGTTGCTTTTCCCGGACCTTGGCTATACGAAAATTCACCGGAGGTTTGGCTGAATAAGACAGTATAAAGAATATTTTGATTTAATACTTTTCTTACAATTATGCCAAAAGGGAGAGATCTGTCTTTGCAAAATTTCATCATTTTTTTGCGTAAATCTGCGGAGGAAAGAGCTTTGTTTTTTGCTGTTTGTATGGCTAATGTACTCATTATTGTTCCGCCGCCACGCTGATGACCATTCGATTCGCGAATACGTTTTGTCGGGACGCGTGAAGACAAAAGCGTTTTCAAATATCCCGATTCTATGAGAGAAACATTTTTCGAAGGCATTCCTTCATCATCAATGCTATAAGACCCGCATAATGTTGTTTTGTCAAAGAGTGTTTTTTGGGGGATAGCTTCGACGGATAAAAATTCGGGCAATACTCTACCGCCAATTTTTTGTTGAAATGCACCGAACCTATCATCATCTTGTACACCGCGTTCAGTTAATTGAGGGCGTTGTGCCACTAAGTTAGGAGTAAACATTTGTCCAAAAATTTCGGCTGCTGCTTGTCCTTCAAACAGTATGGGTCCGGAATAACTGTCTTCAAGTTTTGGTGCTGACCTTGTGGCTTCTAATGTTTTTGCCATCTGCTCCACCGCTTTCAGCAAAGAATCGCGGGAAGGCAAATCCTGTGGCGTGCGTGCATAGCAGGTATAAGTATTCGCAAGAAGCATTCCGTCATTTGCTTGTGTTGAGGCAACGACTTCTAATCCTATATATGCTTCATTTTTGACATATTCGCGCCCTTCACTGTTAACATATATCGTTTGTTCGGGCATATATTCCACCCCTGCGGATGAACCGTGAATGAAGGGATATTGTGAGAAAATTGCCGACATATCTTTTGTTAATGCTTCAAAATAGCGTTGATCAAAGCGTGCAAAGCGTGCTGTGTCGGCAAGTACCGCACCGGGTAAAGTGATGAAATCCGGCAAAGTATCGGTGCGCAAACGATTTTTAATAGCGGCTTCTTTTTTTGCATAGAGTTCCGCCGATTGTTTATAGCAGGCATCGGTAGCAAGCCATAATTCACGGCGCAATGATGTGTAGTCTAATTCTATGGGAACACGGCGATTACGGAAACTTTCCTCATCATCTGCACTCCCGAAAAATCCCAAAGAAACATCAAAATAATTGGTATTGTCAAAATTGCTGCTGCCCACTCTCAGACCCACTGTTGCCGAAGCACTTGTGAGGGCGCGTGAATAGAGTAAAGAGCCGAGCACTGCTTTGACGCCATAGGTTGTGCGGTGCGTTACCGAATAGTCAATATAATAGGGTTTTTGCAATCCCTCAATGGATAATTCTGACAGTGAACGTTTAATCTCGTCGCGCATGGCACGTTTTGCCTCAGAAACAGATTGAGCAGACGCAGTTCCACAGAAAAGAACAATGAAATATAAAAGGGCAACATGATTGCGCATTGGCTTACTTCCTTTGTAAGTGATGAATAACTTTCAGCAAAATTAGTAAATGCGGACGTGAAAATTGCGACTATGTTTTGTTGAGAAGAGGTGCATCGTGATGCTTTGACTCAATGAAAGTTGTCAATACCGATAAAGATGACTCTACCATGCAAGCAATTGAATGCTTGGAAGTATAAAATCCTCACTATGAGTATTGCAAGCGAAGTAAGAGCAGTTACCCAAGTATAATGCAAAATAATCCGACTTTATTGCGTATGGTTGCTCAATGTGTATTTTTGCCTGTAAATCATTTAAGGAATGTCGTATGCGTATGTATTTGATGGTACTCTGTGTCTTTATCAGCTTTTTCTTTCTCTCTTGCGGTGACGATGCCGTGCAACCGCAACTTAATGATAAGGAGCGTACTTTAGTCAATGGCAATTGGAAAGGTGTGTGGAGAATTGGTGGTAACAGACAAAGTTTTTTTGCCCAAAATATGCGATTCGGTGCCGATAAGCAAGGTGAAGTGCAAGATTGTGCAGAAAAAACTTCATTTTCATGGTCAATTATTCAAGATACTACCATAGGCACAAAAAAATATCAAGGTACATATCTGCAACTTATATTGAAAGATGTATTCCCGCAACTTCGTATGTATAAAATAACAAAGTTGACAGAGGACTCTTTAGCCCTTCTTGATGAATATGTAACGGATATCAGAAGTCATATTCTTATGATTCATAATTTCAGCGGATATCAGGATATTCAAATAGCTCGTACCGATATTGTTGGTAATATTCTCGGTACATTCGGCTTATGTAATAGTAGTAACGGCAGCAAGGCAGAAATACCGGAATATGGGTTTCGATTATATTGTACTCCTAATCCTAGTTATTATGGTTCAGAGACAATAATAAATTTCGAATGCATGCTTAATGCTCAAGTAACAATTACTTTTGACGGAGGACCTGCGACACAAAAACAAACATTGTTCGATGCGCCTGCAAATGCAGGATACTCTTCTATAATGATTGATACAAAAAAATGGGCTGAGGGCATAGGGAAAATCACGGCGACAGTGACACCGACGGGTCAAAGTCCACGTACAACATTTCTGTATTTGGGTATTTCAGGTAGTTATGATAACCATCCTTAAACATAGATTTATTTAAAAAATGAGTATTTTTGCCTGTAAATCATTTAAGGAATATCGTATGCGTATGTATTTGATGGTGCTCTGTGTCTTTATCAGCTTTTTCTTTCTCTCTTGCGGTGACGATGCCGTGCAACCTCAACTTAATGATAAGGAGCGTACTTTAGTCAATGGCAATTGGAAAGGTGTGTGGAGAATAGACAGCTACAGACAAGACGGAAGTTTTTTTGCCCAAAATATGCGATTCGGTGCCGATAAGCAAGGTGATATGCAAAGCTGTGGACAAAAATCTTCATTTTCATGGTCAATTATTCAAGATACTACCATAGGCACAAAAAAATATCGAGGTACATATCTGCGGCTTTTCTTGAAAGATGTATTCCCGCAACAGCGTATATATGAAATAACAAAGTTGACACCAGACTCTTTAGCCTTTTATGATGAAGAATCAGGGGATATCACAAGTCGTATTCTTATGATTCATAATTTCAGTGGATATCAGGATATTCAAATAGCTCGTACCGATATTGTTGGTAATATTCTCGGTACATTCGGTTTATGTGATAATAGTACAGGAAGTAAGGCAGAAATACCGGACTATGGGTTTCGATTATATTGTACTCCTAATCCTTGTTTATCTGCTACACGAATACAATTTACTTGTGGAGTTGCTGCCCAAATAAATATTACCTTTGACGCTGGACCTGCAACCCAACAACGAGTGCTTTTTGATGTGATGCTAAATGCCGGAGATTATTCGGTTGATATTAATCCCGAAAATTGGCAAGAGAAAAATTGGGCTGAAGGCATAGGGAAAATCACGGTGACAGTGACACCGGCGGGTCAAAGTCCACGTACAACATTTCTGTATTTGGGTATTTCAAGAGTAATCTATGGAATACCATAGAAAATAAATACTTACGGCGTTTCCCGAAAAGCCATAGTATAAGAGTAGGGGTCATATATTTTGTTGTTGATTATGCAATTACAAACATCCTCATTGGGAAAAAGATGTATTGATTTCTTTCATACAAATCTATGGAAGAAGTATCTGATACTCTGTGTGCTTTCTCTTTTTGTTGTTTTAGACACAGGTTATGCTCAGTCAGATAAAGAAAATTGCAAAGAACACATCATTATTCCATCACGAATTCCTGATTATTATATAGGCAATTGTGATGTCAATGAATTTTCTTCACATACAGTATTCACTAAAAAAGGTGAAAAGATTGTTGAAGGGAAAAAGACAGTTCTTGAATACTTTATCAAAGAAGGCGGTAAGAGTGTCAGCGAAGTTTTTGTACGTAAAAATTATATGGAAGCAATCAAAAAGCAAGGAGCAAAAATTGAATATGAAAGTGCGGGGCGGGGCGTTGGAGTAATTAAACAAGCCGATGGTACTATGTTTTGGGTAGATGTAGCAGGATATATTGGTATCGGCAGCCCTGAACAAACCGGACAATATATAGTAACAATTGTTGAAATTGCTTCTATGGAACAAGTAATTACTGCCACATCACTTGGTGATGATTTACAACAAACGGGACGAAGCGTTCTGTATATTCAATTTGAGTCCGGTAAATCCACCATAAAACCCGAATCAATGAAAATGATTGAACAGATGGCACTATATCTGAATGCCAATAAATCTAAGAATGTGTTTATTGTTGGTCATACCGACAATGCAGGAACTATAGATATGAATATGAAATTATCTGAGGAAAGAGCTGTTGCGGTTGTTAATGCTCTTGTTGGGCAATATAATGTTTCGCCGAAACAAGTGATAGCAAAAGGTATCGGTCCTCTTGCTCCTATAGCGTCTAATAATAGTGAAGATGGTAAAAAACTCAATCGAAGAGTTGAGATGGTTTTACAATAATGATATATCATATTGGATGTACAAAAGAATATATTATTGATTTTGAAAAACTACAAAAAATCCCCTTCTTCTTACAAAAAGAAGGGGACGATAAAAAAACAGAGTACAACAACATTATTCATGATGATATGGTTCATTACGTAAGATGGTAAATGCTCTGTATAATTGCTCCACAAATAATAAACGAACAATTTGATGAGAAAAAGTCATTGCCGAAAGAGACAGTTTATCATGTGCTCTGGCATAAATTTCATCGGAAAAGCCATAAGCGCCGCCAATAATAAACACTAATCTTTTATGACCTGCGACCATTTTTTTATTGATAAATTCCGCAAATCCCAAAGAGTGATAGTGTTTTCCTTTGACATCGAGCAATACAATGCTGTCCGTCGGTAATAATTCTTGTAAGAGTATATGACCTTCGCGTTTTTTTATTTCATCATGAGATAATGAGCCGTGATTTTTTATATCCGGTAAAAATGTTATTGTACAGGGATTATAGCGTTGTAAACGCCGCGAATATTCATCCATACCTTCACGCACAAAGGAAAAATCAGTTTTACCAATACCGAGAAGGAGAATGTGCATACGCGTAAAGCGTTAGATATTATTGGGTAATAAATATGGGATATGAGCGGATTGTATTATCAACAGCGATACGAAGAATATATATGCCATTGGCAATTGTCGGTACATTGATATGATATTCTTGACCATTAAAAAATGATGGTTGTACGGTAATTTCATTACCAAGTAAATCTGATAAAGAAAATAATGGTGTGGACAGCGAAGCAGAAGCCGGACGAATAAACAATGAATGAGATTCTTGTCTTAATGAAAAACCATGAGAATCACTATTATCATTAACCGATGTTAGTGAGGCATTCATTGGAAAAAAGAGACCTGATGTCGTGATTCCGTAAGGATTTTGCAGCATAGGAAGGGGGAAGACATCAGGTCCATATTGTTGTATAATTATAAATGCAATCGGTTCTGTATTTGATACAGGAATTTCATTACCCGGAGAAGCCAATGATATTTCTGCTTGTGATTGTGTAGTATCTATGTGAATAATGTGTAATGAATTTTCGCCTTGAAACATTGTTCCCGGTTCAATACCGAGTACACGATAATTACCGCCATTATTGTGCCAATTTATTATTGTGGACATACCAATATACGGTTTGTCGGATGTGAGAATAATAGGCAATTTTATAGCATCAGGCGGATATTCACCTAAAGCTACGGCGTGTTGAGATGGTTCTGTATCGGCAAGTACGGATTCGCCTTCCATTTTAGAAAAGTGTTTTTTACCGAAATTATATGCAGTGACAAGAGCATCTTTTTGAGTGACATCACCACTGCCATCACAATCTGCGTAGGTAGCTGTTGCACTATCCCATGCAAGAGCCGTTTGTGCTTGCCAATAGACACTTGCCGGATTACGCTTATAGCCACGATAGCGTGTACCGCCGGAGATAAACTCGGCAACGGCTGTCCAATCGCGAGTGTCCACAGTGCCGTCATTATTGGCATCACCGGGAAATACGGAAACAAAACTTCGTATGGTATATGCTAAAGGAGTGGTTTGCAATGTGACCGTACCGCTGTCGGTGACTGCTTGTGCCACTGTAAAAGTAAATGTACTTGTGGCATTATGTGGTGCATTGGAAGTTGTGACAAAATCAAGGTGAATAATCACCGGGTTTTGTGGTGCTTCCTCTATGGTTTTATTTGATATAACGCTGACATTCAATTTACCGGAGCCGGTAGTGGTGCTTGTCGGATCGGCAAATACAATGATGCCGTCTCTTCCTAATTGTCCTGCGCTATAACCGGAGTATTGAACATATTGCGCATTGCTGTAACGCAGTTCAAAAGCTGCTGCCGAACAACGCCCGGCATTTTCAAGTTTCACATCAATACCAAAACGATACGTTGCCGTCACAAAATGCGAACGCGAAGAGTCCACATCCGACCGCACTAAACGGATAGACTGACTCAATGCTGTGACTGCGTGCAGACACAGCAGAAGCACTATGACTACAATCCCTCGCATCATGATATTGGCGTGGATTCTTCTTGTGTTTTTTCGGAACGAATTATCTCAAATCGTCCGATAAAAGAACATGTTATCGGGGTATGCATCGTTCTATGAAGTATTGTGAATAATATGCGTTTCTTATCGGCAGATAACGCTTTATCCTTGAGTACAAGCAAGATACGTGCCAACAAGACTATCGCTTAATACAGCGGTCGAAGTGATGTAAAAAAATGTACAATGTCTTTTTGGAAAAACAATGCGGAATCGGTTGTAATAATCGTGCTATTATAGATTGTGGGGCGACGTGCAAATAATCGTGTATGTCCGTGATACGAGGTGGTGCTGTCTTGAGTTGTATAATATATATCCAGACCCGAAGCCCCGTCGGGAGAATAGCGTATGGAGCGTGCCTGAAGTGAACGCAAGAACTCTTTGCCTGTTTGCTCCAATAATTCGTCATTTGTATTAAGTGAAAAACGCGCTTCGGGATAATGTACGGCACTAATAATTAGGGCTGTATTTCCTATCTCCGTCATTGAGGTAAATGTGCGTGCCGATAATCGGTCATCAATACGAATAATAGAAGAATCCTCCTGTACATCAGAAAATCTTTTGGGTATGTCCACGCTATAATTACCACGTGTGGATGTGTAGTGAAATATATCAAGAGCAGTATCTTTGTTATTCTGTTTTGATTGGGGAGTGCTATTGTCATGTGAACATGAGAACAGACAGACCATACATACCGCGGAGCAAAGAAGAAAGATATTCATATTATTAGAAAAAATAAAGGCAAAGATAGATAAAATGTTTTTGTAAAAATCTATATGAAATTCACCTAAGAAATTTGACGATATATTCGAAAAAAAATATCAATGACTTTCTTTTCAAAAAAAACAGCCCATGAAAAAATCCATGAGCTGTGTTGAAGAAAGTGTTTTGAGTACTATTTTTTATCTCATAAAGAACGGTACGAACACAAGTGAAATAATTGCCATCAATTTGATGAGAATATTTAATGCCGGACCGGAAGTATCTTTGAATGGATCGCCGACGGTATCGCCCACAACTGCTGCTTTATGAGTATCGGAACCTTTACCGCCAAGCTGACCTGTTTCAATATATTTTTTCGCATTATCCCATGCACCGCCGGAATTTGCCATAGAAATAGCCAACATCACACCAACGATAAGCGAACCGATTAACACTCCGGCAAGCATCTCAACGCCACCGAGAAAACCGATAAACAATGGAGATAAAATGACAAGAAGACCCGGAGCAATCATCTGTTTGATTGAAGCCGCCGTTGAAATTTCAACACATTTTGCATAATCAGCGCGGGCTTTCCCTTCAAGCAAGCCCGGTATGGTACGGAATTGACGACGTACTTCTTCAATCATCGCCAATGCTGCCAAACCAACCGATTTCATTGTCATTGCAGAAAATGCAAAAGGCAATGCAGCACCGATCATAAGACCAAACATAACATCAGAGTCCAAAATATTAACATTGGTGATATTGGCTCTGGTCAAAAATGCCGATGTTAATGCAAGCGATGTAAGAGCAGCAGAACCAATGGCAAAACCTTTACCGATAGCTGCTGTTGTATTACCTGCGGCATCAAGAGCATCCGTGCGCGTACGAATTTCTTTACCCATTTCAGCCATTTCCGCAATACCGCCCGCATTATCGGACACCGGACCATACGCATCAATGGTTAAGCCCACCGCAATAGTACCAAGCATACCGATAGCTGCCATCGCTATACCATACATACCCGCAAAGTTATAACCGATAACAACCGTAACACCGATTAAAATCATCGGTAAAACAGCACTATTATATCCAAGAGCCAAGCCATAGATAATATTCGTTGCTGCGCCTGTTTTGGAAGCATCCGCTACCGAACGAACAGGACCATAACGATGCGAAGTATAATATTCTGTGATAAGACCAATCAATAAGCCCGAAATAAGACCTGCTGCCACGCTATAGAAAACACCCATATTGGTGTACATCGTGCCGCCCATCGTAAGTGAAAACTCTTTTGGTACCATTTGCATTGTCAATGGATAGACCATGCCGAGCATAAGTAATGTAGAAATAACCAATACTGCTTTAAGGGCATTTTCTACTTTATTTTCTACTTGAGGACGTGCGAAGAACAAAGAAATAAAGCTGGCAATAATCCCTACACCGCTGATGGCTAATGGGAATAATAATGCCGCTTGTTTCATATCACCGGGTACGCTGGCAAATGCCGTGGCACCGATAACCATTGCTGCGCAAGTACTCTCAGCCACAGAACCGAAAAGGTCAGCACCCATACCGGCAATATCACCCACATTATCGCCCACATTATCGGCAATTACCGCAGGGTTACGCGGGTCATCTTCGGGAATACCGGCTTCTACTTTTCCCACAAGGTCAGCACCCACATCGGCAGCTTTGGTATAGATACCACCGCCAACGCGACCGAACAATGCCACCGAAGAACCGCCCAAACCAAAGCCGGATAAGATTTCCATAATCACAAGATCACGGTTATGAACTTCCACAGGCAAAAAGAAGTCAAATCCCATATACACAAGCATTAAGCCCAAAACGGCAAGACCTGTCAAACCAAAACCCATTACCGCGCCCGAACGGAAAGCAATCGAAAATGATTGCGCCAAAGAAATGCGCGCTGCTGCTGCTGTGCGTACATTACCTATCGTGGCAATACGCATACCGATATAACCCGATACGATAGAGATACCCGCGCCTATCAAAAAGCTGATGGCTGAATATGCGCCGAAAGGCAAAGAAGCATTATGAGCATCTTTAATCACAAGAAGGATTATAAGCGCAAATGCAAGCATGAATCCACCAAGAACGGTGTATTCCCGACGTAAAAACGCCATCGCACCTTCGGCGATTGCTTCGGAAATTTCTTTGAGACGTTTAACTTCATCCGGGGAAGATGCTCCGTCTTCAATTTTAACATTGGCAACTTGGCGCGCATACATAAATGCGACAAGAAGCGAAAAGAGACCAAGACCCAGTACGATTGGAATTACCATAGTGACCGGTTAAAAATGTGAAACAAAGTATAATAAGTTCAAATGAAAAAAGCCGCCGATCGCTCTGCCGACCAACACGGCTTTTCTAAAATGGACTGCAAAAATACCGCAATCCGTCCTATCTTCATGAATCTGTGACTAAATACATCGGTTTTCGATGAAGATTGACCGACTCTTATAACGATGTTTATCGGCAAACAAACCATCCTCCACAATGTCGAAAGTTCGTTTTATAGTCGAGCCAATCCATATTCCAATCAGCATCCCTCAATGGCTCATGAACATTGGTCTTATCTCACTGATGTCATACTTTTTTACAGTATCGGTAAAGAAAAGACGGGTTCATCATCACGCTCTTCACTGTATTCTTTTTGTTCCCACTGTGATTCGGTCTCTTTTTCCAATAATGCAATAAGCGTCAGGGTTAATTCATCGCAAAGTGCATATCCTTTGGGTAAAAGAGATAAACGTCCTTGTGATATATGCGCCCAATTATTTTGCTTCCACCACAGTAATTCATCGCCCATAATGTCCTCAATATTAAGCGAAAAATCTTGCATAAATTGTTCTAAGCGAATACCTTTAGCGCGCAATTCCAAAAATGCACGTTCAAACATTTGTTCATGAATTTGCAATGTTTCTTTATTGGCAATCGGCAATATCCCACGTTGAATATAATCCGAATAACGTCGCAGACTACGGAAATTCCAATAACGTTCATCACCAATAAATCCATGTGCCGAAGGACCAAAAGAACAATAACGATCGCCACTCCAATACAGGACATTATGGCGACATTGTTTACCCGACTTTGCAAAATTCGATACCTCATATTGTGCATATCCCGCCGCGCTTAATGTCTCTATCGCAATTTCATATAATTCCGCATCATGTTCTTCTTTGGCAGGATTGGCAAGTCCTTTTTTCATGAGCGCAAAGAGGGGCGTTCCTTCTTCAAAAATCAGACTGTACGCCGAAATATGATCGGGTTGTAATGCAATCATTTTATGCAGCGAATTTTGCCATGTTTTTTTGTTTTGATCGGGCAGAGCAAACATCAAATCCATATTAACATTATCAAAACCGGCAGCCCGCGCTAATGCCATGGCTTCCATGGCTTGCTGTGGCGAATGAATTCTTTGCAAAAACTGTAATTCTTGCTCATCGAAAGATTGTACACCAAAACTTAGCCGATTAATTCCCAAAGAACGATATGCCGATAAGCTGTCATGAGTGACAGTGCCGGGATTACATTCCATGGTTATTTCTGCTGTGGCGGCAATCGAAAAATGCTGACGCAATGTGGAAAGTATTTTTTCCATCTGTGATGGCGATAATAATGAAGGCGTTCCACCACCAAAAAACACGGTATCTGCTTGCGGAAATGTCGTATCGGTATTGGCTCTCATGATAATTTCACGGCATATATTTTCCGTAAATACATCTATTTCTTCCGTTCTTTCAATGCTATAAAAATCACAGTAAATACATTTTTTTTCACAAAACGGTATATGAAGATAAAGTCCGAACATAATGGGTGTAGATAATTGAAATAAAAAACTTAGCTGCTCGCGCCGGAATATGAATATAATGAGCGACGAAAGAATAGTATTGATACTGTTGAAAAAAGTATGGTGACAATTATTGATGAGACAATAGTGTACGCCGACACCTTCCCCATAAGTGCAAAAGCAGGTACGGAAGCAAGTAATGCCATGGGAAACCATGTAAGCAACATATTACGCATAAATTGCGGATAAATCGTATCGGGTTTGGCGGCTAATATATCCAATGAATAATAGAGTTGCTGAATACCGTCGGCATTCACAAGATAGACTGCAATGGCACATAAGCATAATTGAAAAGAAATCATCAATAGTTCAGAACACAAAACCAAAAGTATAAATGCCACAATATTGTAGCCGGAAATCAGACCCGTATAATGTGAAATTCCCCATAACAGAACAGACAATGATGTAATAAAATTGAGAATAGAGCCAACATTAAAATAACGGAAAAGCGAAAAAAAGACGGTAGAAACGGGTTTTAATAAAATAAAATCCAAATCACCTGTGGCAATGAGTGAAGGAAATCGCCAAAAATTGGATGAGACGAACATCATATTGATGGAATCCGTCAAAAATAATACACCCAAGAAAATCATAATTTCTTCATGGCGCAAGCCCCCCAAAGTCGGCGTATAGAGATAGACAACCTCAAAGACGCTCATTTGCACGGCATACCACATAATGTCAATAAAAAAGACAAGTAAAAAGTGACCTCTGAATTCCAATTCACGTGTAAGGCAATTTGCTATGAAGGTGCGTAACAATCGCAGATACCGTATCATGGTTGATGCTACATAGAAGTAAGTTTGTAATTTTATTGCGAATTTAGCATAATTATCGTGCATGGAGAACACTATGAACCCACGGGCACTTCTTGCGGTCTTCCGCACAGGCATTGCCAAAACAGCCGAATACCGAACAGTATTATTGCTTACGTCCTTTGCTGCACCCGCATTGAATGCAGGCATTCAGGGATTTTTATGGAGTACGGTCTATCATTCATCGGGGCGAACGCATCTCGGTAATTTATCGGAATCCATGATGGTCACCTACTGCATCATTGCCGCTTTATGTTATGCGTTTACAGGTATTTCACGCAATGTACGGGAGTCTTCGGAGGATATACGAAGCGGGGGCTTAAATAAGTTTTTATTGCGCCCGATAGCACATGACCTTTATACCTTAGCCGTTGGATTGGCAGAAAAAGTTCCTATTGTGATGATGATGTTAGTGCTGTGGGCAGGCATAACGTTTATGCTTCCCGAAGTCATGCACTATGGCACTATAGGTTCTGTGGCAACCATGTGTTTTTTTCTGATCTGTGGTTTTCTTATCCGATTTTTTATTGGGCTGGCAATATCGTATTGCGCTTTTTGGTTAGAAGAAGTCTGGACATTTCATGTGCTGACAGACATCAGTTTATGGTTTTTGTCCGGGATGTTAGTGCCATTGTCCATGTTACCTGCCGGAGTGCAAGAGATGGCACACTATGCACCATTTCAATATATGTCCTATATTCCTGCGAGTGTTTTTATGGGTAATATAGAAACAGAAACCATGGTGTTTTATGCTTTTCTTGCAGTAAGTTGGGTGATTATATTATGGGGTCTGTGCCGTTTTTTATGGTGGCGCGGCATTGTTCGCTTTGGTGCTTATGGCGGTTAAAAAAAATGTCGGTCAATTTCTTCAATCCCATACAATGTGACATTGTTGCATCATATAATTTTATGCTCAATGAGAGGGTTATAATCCCACTTTAGCATAAGGTAATCTTGCTATTTGTTGTGTTGTATGATAGCTGTCTAAGCCACTGCATGTGATAGTGCCTGCTTGCTCTATATTAATAAAACCATCTTCATAAATATATTCTTGCGGTACAATAACTTTTATTATTTTTCCGATAATCATGATAGTATTATTTATTTCAAGATTGATTCTTTGCACTAATTCACAGGCAAATTTAATGGTACTTTCACGCACAAAAGGAGCAGGGCAATCATCAATATATTCAGGGGTTAAACCAACTTCCTTAAATTCGCTGATTCCGGCATCATACTTTGCGCTGCACTGATGAGCTTGTTTGTAAAATGTCGGTAAAATATGATTAACGGTATAATGTCGAGAGTGTATGATATTACCCAAAGTATTTTCTTTTTCTTCATTTGGTCTTATGATAATTCCACATAAAGCAGGGTCGGCACCGATATGAAAGAGACTGCTGAAAATAGCCAGATTTTCATTACCTTTTTCACTTTTAGAACCAATCAATACCACACTTTTAAACCCACCTAAAGAGTTAATGAAGTTAGCTCTAAAGCGTCTTTCCAATGTAGTTATATCGTCATTATTAAGTATCATTGTGTATGGTTATTTCTATAATATTTAGTTAACTTCTAATGTATGTATTACTTTTTCACATTGTTTCCAATAAGCAAAGAACGAAGAATAATATCCTTTTACTTCTTGAAAAATCCAATCCCGCTGATGCTGAATTCCTTTATAATGCTTATTCGTAGGATGTTCTTTGTAATAGACTGTACTTGGTCGAATGTGGCTGTACAGTTCATCAAATTCTCCAACAAAAATCTGGATATTCTCTATATTCTGCGATAATGACAAAAGATATTGTATTGTGTAATCCGAAACGGGATATTTTTGAAAAAATTTGGGTTCCAACAATAAAATACGATTAGCGTGTATATCACTCATCCAACGGCAATCAAGATTGTAAAAATTATAAATACACGTTGATAGCGAACTGTCTATTTGCAACGGTGTGTTCTGTGGTAAATTTGTTCTAAGGTCTAAAGAACTTAACTCTTGCAATTCTTTGGGAATATCCATGTTTTCAATACTGTCATACGATACATCAAGAAAAGTATTATATTGCTTGGTATGACAAAATTTATTGATGTTTTCTTGATTTGCATAATACTTTTTACTGCTGAAACTACCCGCAGTCCATTGCCAACTCAATGCATTACTTGCCCAATCGGCATCAAGGAGATAATAATACATCCACTGTGCAGGTGTATGCCAATGACTTTGGGCAATATTGCAACACAGACTTGCAACATACATTCTCACATGATTGTGCATATAACCCGTTGTGTACAGAGCTTTGATATGATTGTCAATGGCTTCTATACCTGTATTATGATGAATAATTGATGATGGAATGTTATGATGGGATACTTTGGATTGAATATGCTTCAAATCATTATCAATGTCATTCCCTTTAGCAATCCAGACTTGTTGGAAATAATCTCTCCACGCCAATTCTTTTAAAAATATTTCTATGTGATGGGGTTTATATCCTTTTGCGATAACCGATTTTGCAATCTGCTTCGTGGAAATAATACCTCTCGAAATATACGGTGATAATTTTGTAACCGCCCCATCAATATAATTACGGGTTTTGCCATATTGTATGGGGTCAATAGCATCTATTTGATCTATAATTTTTCTATATTCTGTTGCAATCATCTATAAATCTTAAGTATTACGTGAATAGGTGTTTATATATTTCCCTCAAATGTATTTATCTCAATATTTTTTTTCTTTGGATGTTTTCGGCTTATACTGCTTTTTACGCGCTTTCTCCACATAGTAAAGCTACTTTTTTTCAATTCTTTTCTCATGAGAGCTATGACATCTGCCTCACTAAAGTTAAACTGATGTTTAATTGCTTCAAAAGGAGTTCTGTCCTCCCATGCCATTTCTATGATACGATGTTTATCTAATTCGTTAAAGTCTTTCATATATTTTTTATTGTAATAATAAATTCATATTCAAAAATTATTATATTTCATAGCAGAGTATCCTACAGATTATATGCCACGATGAAAGCAATGACAGAGATTTTCACAATGGATTTCCTTGATTTGTAAGGATTTGCAATACTGATACTCCAAAATTACGTAGTTTCGGAAATGGGCACATTGCCATAGTATTCATCCTTACATTTTAATAGAACTCATGCCCCCGTCAACATGTATAATCTGCCCTGTTATCCAACTGCTTTTATCGCTTAATAAGAAAGCAATTGCATTGGCGATGTCCAATGGATTACCTATTCTTTTCAAGGGGTGACGCTGTGCATTGGCTTCTATTTTTTCAGGTGTGTTTAATAAACTGCCCGCCAATGGAGTATCGGTAATTGATGGTGCAATACAATTAACTCTGATTTTTGGAGCTAATTCTGCGGCTAAGGATTTTGTCAAACCCTCTAATGCAGCTTTATTGGTTCCCACTATGCTATGAAAATTGAAACCCATATTTGCGGCAACAGTACTAAAGAGAACAATACTTGCATTATTCGATTTTTTCAATGCAGGCAAACATGATTGTAGTACTTTTATTGCCCCAATGACCTGAAGTTTATAGTCATTGAGAAAATCTTCTTCCTTTATTCTTGCAAAAGGTTTGAGTGTGATTGCGCCCGGGCAATAGACAATGCCATCTAATGAATCAGGGAGAAAACTCAGATCGAGCACATCATCCAATACATTCACATAATGTGTGGAAACAGTGTCTGATACTTCTACAGTATTATTTTTACAATATGTACCATAAATACGATGATCTTTTGAGAGGAGATGTGTCAAAGAATTACCAATGCCCGATGAACTTCCTACAATGAGTATATTTTTCATAAAGTAGTAAACAAAATTGTCAGGTGTATAATGTGTATTTGCTTTTGCAGTGACGCAAGACATACTTCCTTAGCGTATGCAGAGATGGCGCGCATGGCATGATTGTTCCAAAGTTATGCTGAGGGCTTGCAACAAGAGACATTCAATACGGGAGATAGAGTGACATTGAGAGATTCTCATCGCACAATGCAATAAACTTTTGTGGTGAAGGGGGATAATTGAGAAAAAGATGATGTATCATACGATACCTATATTCATCGGAAATCAAATACAATGTTCACATCCAAACTACAAAGCTGTCCGGATTAGACAACTCATAACAACTTTACTGTACAAAGTATCTTATAAGTCGTATTTAACTCTGAGATAGGAAAGGAATAGAATAGTTATAATCAAACTGATAAGAGTTGAAATCACAGCCACATCTCGTTTATCACTCAAAAAATCACCAAATTCCTCCTGTTGCGGAATAAGAACAATAGGATTATTTATTTGGTTTCGTGATGTATTAAACATCCATGCCGATTGGAAATTTAGCATTTGATCTTTATCTAATAAACGTTCGAAGAACTTTATGCCGAAAAAATTATAACCTAAGATATTATTTGCTGAACTGATATTGAAATTTTCTATTTCTTTAGCTACTCCATCTGCCGACAGAATTCTGTCATTAAATGCTGTTGAATAGTATATTCCACAAGTAATATTAAATTTATTGTTTACAGTATCTGAGTAAAGAGGAACTATATAATAATTTGAAACATAGAAATTTCTGCCTTTTGATTGTCCGCGTCTTTGTTCTTGAAATACCGAAAATTCATTGCGATTAATATGATACTTTTGTATAGTAAAGAATTTTTCATTTGGGTATAACATTACTTCACCCGGAGTAGATATTTCTATTAAACTATAACTCAATTCTGTAAAATATTCTTGAGATATTCCTATTGGAATAGCAATAGAATTGGATATAATTATCCAAAACAATATCCCAATTTTTTCCGTTTTTAGAGGTAGTTGTTCGGTTATTGGTCTATACAAAATAAAAGTCAAAATTGAAACTATCACTATCGGTATCAAATAGCTTACATAAAAGTTATCAAGTCCAAGTGAACTAATCTCCTTTACAAAAAAATAATGAACATATGAATATCCAATAAAAAAGGAGATAAACAAGATTAAATATATTTTGACTATTCTACTAAACATAAAGCTAACATATTAAGGGTATGAAATTTTGTTATCCGGTAGAATTCATTCGTTTTTTCATTTCTGATAAGTGTTTCAATGACTAACGTGGAATTTTAGCATAGAATCTTCATCATATCACTAAAGTTTGCAGTGTACTAATTCTAGTACGATTCATATCGCTAAATATTCTTATCTGTCTTCTTTCCAAAATTGTATATCAACACACAGATGATTTTAATAGGAATTATTGTGTTAGACACAGATAGATTCTTGGCTATAAAACTCTTCTCGGATTTTATACGCTATTTCGTTTATGTACTGAATATTAGGTGTGTCAAGAAGTGTAGTGTTTTCAAACGACTGATCAAGTTCAAGCTGGAGATTTTCAGCCATTTTCAAGAGATCATCATACTCAAATTTTCCGGATTTAATTTCGAGCAAAAAATCTCTATTAGGTCTTTTTACATTGATTTTTTGTTCACGACCTATTTCGCAAGCCATTTCCAAAAGTCTAAAAACGTGCATCATATTCTTCGCATCGTAGTTTTTACCATGACTTTGTGTATCCTGATAACGTTCTTGATTTCTTTTATCTACCCAATCCCAATATTCTTTATGCTCTTTACAATGTGTTGAATAACCATCACGGTTAAAATAGAGTAAAGCTAATTGTTCTAAACCCTTAGGAATAGAACTTACACAAACATCATTTGAATTTTCATTTCTTATGATACCGCTGAAATTTTCAGTTTCGCTATAATACAATCCAAAAACATCACGCATGTGAGGTATATTTATCAAACCACAATTTTCTTGTTTCCAATCCTTAAGTTCTAAAAATTTTAATAATGGAATTGCACCCTGTTTGTAATTTATATAACAGAAATCTAACACACTTTTTCTGTCTTTAATGATAGGGTTAACCATTTTTTTATTTAATCCTCTTGCCTTCTTTATTTGAGAATATGCGAATTTTCCGAAAGTGTTTTTGCAAAGTTTAGATATTATTTTATTAGGTTCAATACTCTCCATGAGAGGATGCTTGTAGATTATCGAACTCATTGGCGCAAACAACATTTCCAAAATATTAGGATTGTTACAGGCGAGTAGCTCCATAAATCTTCCTAACTCGTAAAAAACCACATCATTCGTTTCATTGTTTATTTGTTCAATATAGTCTAAGCCGTAGTAATCCTTTTTAGGTAGAATAAAAACGCCTTTTATGTCGGTGTCAGACGACGGAGTATCCAAGCCATACGCTTTACTGCCGCTTATACACTCTAAAATTATTAACCCTTTGTTTCTAATATCTTCTAAAGTCATTGTAAACTTCTTGTAAAAAATGAATTTAACTCTTCAATATTTCCTTTTGATGCAGGTAAACTTTTAGAAATATTTTCAGCTTGTACAATACAATTTTCGATAAATTTTCCTATCTCCGGTTCTTGGTTATGAAGGTAGTTTTCATTTTTTGTTGCCTTTAGCTCAATCAACTCGAGTATTCTTTGCTTCAGATGTGTTTCAATAGTCAATTCATTGAGCATTTTTTGAAAAACAATAGGTGGAATCTCATCTTTTTCTTCTATCCACTTACATGCGATAGCTGTTCGTAAGGCATAAAACAATTTTTTAAGTTTTATATTTTCTTTGCCTTGAATTTCAGAGTACATTTTTTTTGACATACTCAGATAATGATACATTGTAGCAATTTTTGAGTAGCATGATTGTGCCAACACATTGATTTCTGATAAGAAATTCTGATCTGCCATATAAACAATCGGTGATTGAATGCGCTCTAACAATGGTGGATTTGACTTTAATAGAAGTAATAGACACTTTCTTAAATCCCATCCTGATAAATCGAACTCATTGTTTTCAAACATTCTTTCAATAGTATCTTTTTTTTCATTTAAACTTAAATACCAGTCTTTTTTATGCTTGTATATGAACCTGACATCATAATCACTATCAGGCGAAGGAAATCCCCAAGCTCTTGAACCTGTTTCGCAGGCTAAAAGAATCTGAATGTCTTCTTCAGTTTGAATATCAGTTAAATAATGTAATATTTTTTCTTCCATTGTTCAGATGTAGTTTTTATGTAAGTAATCTAATCTCTATTTTATACGATTCGGGCGATGCAATAGCTCATAATTCACTCCAGTCCGCATATTTCTATAACATCAAAGCCAAGAAATCCTTTTTTTATATTTAAATTCACTTTCTTAGCAGACTTTACATTTGGCTTCATTGAAGATTTAATAATAAATTCTTTTTCCATTCCCTCATAATTAACATACACACATGGTGCCATGTATCCTGATCTTCCAGAAATGCTGTCTTTTCTAACAATATCAAATCGTTTATATTCAACATTGTCATCAGTGGCTAAATAAAAATTTGACGCTAAAAATATGAAAACAATTAAAGAACCTGTTGTACAGATATAAAAAATATAATGTAGAAGCCAAAGAAGTGGATTCCCTTTAATTTCATCTATCTTTTTATTATGGAAGAAATAATGAAAAATCATATATATGAGCCAATGCAATATCCAACGAACCGGATCACCATACCTTGCATTTATTGGATTAACATGAATCGGATCTTCATTAATTAAATTTATTCTTTTATAGTAAATCGGAGTCATGAAGATTCCCGGAACAAGGAACAATACAAGCGTAACATTCTTGTCAATTATTGTCTCGCGATAGATTAGTGTTGACCAAATTGAAAGACACAATCCGCCAATAAAAACAGTATTAAGAATAAATTCTAGTATTTTATTGTTGAAAAAACCTTTACCTTTCGACGGTTTGAACTTGGTTTTTGTACTCGTTATTCTATTCCTATTCTGTCTTTTTTTCATTTTATCTATTGGTTAAATGCTCTTCTTGCGAAAACATAATAACATAGAAACTGATGATTATTTAGATTAGAACACAATCTACCAAACGCATTTACTCTTTATCACTCACTTTTTGGTTTTTTCCAAATCCATTTATAGACTCTTCTGTCCATAGCATTATTTCTGTAATCTTGAATATCCGGCTGCACTAAACGATAATCTTCATCATGGAAAATTATCATCATCGGTGCATATTCCATTGCAATCTTTTCGGCTTGTTTATAGAGTGCCAAACGCTCATCACGGTCTGTGGTAAATAATGCTTTGTCAAATAAGGCATCAAAACTTTCATTTTGGAAACGAACGGTATTAATGGGACTTATGCCGCCATTCGGTGGAACAAGTTTGCCATACAATAAATTAAGGAAATTTTCCGGATCGGGATAATCGGCAATCCATCCCAAACGATAGAATGATGCACGCCCTGCATCCACTTCATCCAAATGTTTTGCAAACTCTACTTGCTTTAATTGTACTTTTATTCCCAAATTTTCTTGTATCTGTGATTGAATTGCCTCGGCAATTTGTAAATTTCTTCCACCGCCATTATTTAATTGTAGGGTGATGGGAGGAAAATTCTTCCCTTGAGGAAATCCCGCTTCTGCCAATAATTTTTGAGCTTGTTGCGGATTAAATGTATAACCGGGTGTCACTTCGCCATAGCCGGGCATCGCAGGGGGAACAATACCATAGTGTCCCGGACTTGCTGCTTGACCTTTCAACACATATTTAATAATGCGTTCACGGTCAATAGCCATTGAAAATGCTTTACGAATACGAATATCGGAAAATTCTTTACTTGTATTGATCATGCCATAAAATTGTGTGGAAAGCGCAGGCACGGCAAATAAAGTAAATTTGGCATATTCGCCTTTTGTCTTTTTATTTTCTCCGACAATTTCAGGAAAAAATTCCGATGGTATGCGATAACATTCATCAAGATTACCTTGTCGAAACTCTAATAATTGTGATTTCTCATCTTTCATGAAGGAAAAGACAATTTTATCCAAAAAGGGTAATTGATTTCCTTTATCATCTTTACCCCAATATTTAGACCATTGCTGTAAAATACATTCTCTGTCGGGAGTCCATGAACTGAAATAAAAAGGACCTGTCCCAACAGGATGCTGGAAAAAATTCTCGCCATAATGTTTTACGGCTTCGGGCGGATAAACATAGGTCATACCCAAAGCCACATAATATTCAAAAGGACCGAAAGGTTTGATAAGTCGAATACGGAATGTATAATCATCCACTATTTCAAAGCCCGACACCCCTTGTATTGCAGGATTGCCGCCATTCATGACTTGTTGTGTTGCCATAAAATATTCCTCAGCACCAACAACTTTGCCTTTGAAATATTCTGCACCGCGCGGTTTGGCACGTGCATCGCAAATACGATCATAAGTAAATTTCACATCCGATGCTTTCATCTCACGACCTTTGCCTTCGGGAAAACATTCATTGTCATGGAACAGCACACCTTTACGTAAAAAATATGTATAAGCAAGTCCATCGGTGGACACTTCCCATCGTTCGGCAAGGGTAGGGGTTAATTGCAAATTCTCATCCAAATCGAGCAAATTTTCATAAATCTGATGGGCTATATGATGACTTGTCACATCATTAATACCTGTGGGGTCTAAGCCGCGCATTTCGCCTACTTCATTCACCCGAAAAATCCCGCCATACTGTTTGCCGCCATTGGCTTGACGTGCCGGTACAGTATTCTGTTCTTTGTTGTCGCCACAACCCCCTAATACCAAACCTAACACACCGACAGTAAGAACGATTGCAGCAATAGTAAACACATTTTTCATAGCATTCCTTTATCTGATAATTATTTCTTTGACAATTTCTTTTCCTGCACGCGCATTTATTTTCGCACGAATATCTTCACGTCGCAACACCAGCTCTTGCCGCCACACAGCCGCAGGAACCTCGATGAACAATCTGCCATCTTCAAAACGCTTCACGGAGGTTTGTGCCGTCAGTTGCTGACCGATGATTTCCTGCCAATATGCCGGCACCGCCGCCTCTTGCAGTTTATGCTCAAGACCCGATTCGCGGAGATATGTATGGAGCAAATCACCCACTTTCCGAAATTTATTGTTCATGTTGATATAATGTCTAATGATGAGAGCATTCGATAAACAGCGTTTTCCGACAAGCAAATTAGGAGTTTTTCATGTATTGAACGAGAAAAAACAACAATTTCATACAAAAGACTCTTAAATATGATTTTTCCGTATTTTTGCATATCAGTTTCAATTTACAGTTCTGAAAGGAGTTTGGTGTATGCCGGTTTATCAGAGAATGGGTAAAATTCCCTCAAAAAGACATACGGTCTATCGTCGTGATAATGGCGACTTGTATCATGAAGAATTATTCGGCACGGAAGGGTTTTCCGGTGTGTCATCATTGCTGTATCATTGCTCGCCGCCAACAAGGGTTATCCGCTACGGTGAGCCGCGTTCCATTCGTCCGGATATTGCTATCCACAATAATATGAAGGCATTAAGTTTTCAGGGCTTTGCCATAGAACCAAGCGATGATTATGTGGAAAGTCGTAAAACCCTTTTTGTGAATCATGATTTGCATATAGGGCTTGCCGCGCCGCGTATGTCCATGACCGAGTACTTCTTCAAGAATGCCGATGCCGATGAAATGCTGTTTATCCATAAAGGAAGCGGCACTTTATGCACTCCCTACGGCTCTATTCCCTTTTCGTATGGCGATTATCTTATCATCCCTCGCGGCACGGTCTATCAACTTCAATTCGACACAGAGGACAATCATTTCTTGACCATAGAATCATTTGGACCAATACGCACTCCACGCCGTTATCGCAATGATGTGGGGCAGTTTTTGGAACATTCACCTTTTTGTGAACGCGATTTCCGTTTGCCGGAAAACTTAGAAACCCACGATGAAACGGGCGAATTTCTTGTACAGATTAAAAAGAATGGTTTGCTCTATCCTTATGTCTATGCCAATCATCCCTTTGACCTTATTGGGTGGGATGGCTATTGCTATCCTTATGCTTTCTCCATTTTCGATTTTGAACCTATTACCGGACGTATCCACATGCCGCCGCCGATTCATCAGCAATGGGAGGGTAAAAATTTTGTGGTGTGCTCCTTTGTTCCCCGCCTTTATGATTATCATCCGCAAGCAATTCCCGCACCGTATCATCATAGCAATATTGATTCCGATGAATTACTGTATTATGTGGACGGTGATTTTATGAGCAGAAATAATATTCAAAAAGGGCAAATTACTTTGCATCCTGCGGGCATTCCCCATGGACCCCATCCCGGAGCTATTGAACGCAGCATCGGTAAAAAAGAAACAGGTGAATTAGCGGTGATGATTGATCCATTCAATCCCGTCAGTATTACAACAGAAGCATTATCTGTCGAAGTCAAAGATTATTATAAATCATGGATGGAACAACCCGTCCAAGCTTAAACACTGATTTTTCACTTTATTATATTCGATATTTTTTCATATTCTTTTTTTAATACTATCATGAAAGATTTAACAACGGTACAAAATTATTCATACAGCACTGAAAAAGTATTTGCCGATGCAGAAGATTTTTTTCCTATAAACGGCACCGATTATGTTGAGTTATATGTGGGCAATGCCAAACAAGCCGCACATTTTTATAAAACAGCTTTTGGTTTTCAATCCTTGGCGTATGCAGGACTTGAAACCGGCATAAAAGACCGCACATCCTATGTGGTGGTGCAAGATAAAATTCGCCTTGTTCTTACAACGCCTCTTAATCCCGATGGAGATATTGCAGACCATATTCGTCGTCATGGCGATGGCGTCAAAGTTATTGCGCTGTGGGTGGACGATGCCGTTGATGCTTACAATAAAACAATAGAGCGCGGCGCAAAATCCTATCAAGAACCAAAAGAAATGTTCGATGAATTCGGCAGAGTGATCACTGCGGGTATTCACACCTATGGCGATACTGTCCATATATTCGTGGAAAGAAATAATTATTCCGGCACATTTTTACCCGGATTTATTCCATGGAAATCTGAATATAATCCGCCATCAATGGGTTTTCGCTATATTGACCACATGGTGGGTAATGTTGAACTCGGGCACATGAATACTTGGGCAAAATTTTATCATGATGTTATGGGATTTGCCAATTTAGTGACCTTTGATGATAAAGATATTTCCACACAATACACCGCATTGATGAGCAAAGTCATGAGCAATGGTAATGGCAGAATTAAATTTCCTATTAATGAACCTGCTCAAGGATTAAAAAAATCACAAATTGAAGAATATTTGGATTTTTATCAAGGTGCAGGATGTCAGCATATTGCCATTGCAACCAATGATATTATTCACTCGGTAAGAGAAATGAGAAAACATGGCGTGGAATTTCTTCATGTGCCCGGCGAATATTATGATACTGTCGGCGAAAGAGTAGGCATCATTGAAGAAGATTTAGCATTATTAAAAGAATTGGGCATAATGGTGGATCGTGATGAAGAAGGATATTTATTGCAAATTTTTACTAAACCGGTAGAAGATCGCCCCACATTATTTTTTGAAATTATTCAACGCAAGGGTGCTAAATCATTCGGCAAAGGTAATTTCAAAGCATTATTTGAGTCCATAGAAGCAGAGCAAGCACGCCGCGGCACTTTGTAATATTTGACCAAGAGCAAAAACTTTTCCACAAGCGATTATCTGTTTTGGCGGATAATCGCTTTTTTATGCAAAAAAGCCATTTCAATACATAGCTTCATTGCATTATCGTAGGATTTTCTTTTTCTTTTTACGATAGACAATCGGCAACTCTCCCTAATTTTGCACATATACTTTGTGAATTTTTGATAGTGGATAGAATGACAGAAGCAGCACAGTTACCCTTAGCGGTGGTCTTATTAAGTGGTGGCATGGACTCAACAGTCTGCATGGCTATTGCAGGCAAAGAGTATCGTCTTGCGGCATTGCATGTGAATTATGGACAAAGAACACAAGAGCGGGAACTCCAATCATTTCATGATATTGCGGATTATTACAATGCGGAACATCGGCTTGTTGTGGACATAAGTCACCTTGCTGCCATTGGCGGCAGTTGTCTGACCGACCGCGCCATTGATGTGCCGCAACCTGATTTGAATGCAAATGATATTCCCATCAGCTATGTGCCCTTTCGTAATGCCAATATACTTGCCATAGCAACAAGTTGGGCGGAAGTCCTCGGCGCAGCGGCTCTCTTTATAGGTGCTGTGCAAGATGACAGTAGCGGCTACCCCGATTGCCGTGAAGAATTTTTTGCAGCTTTTCAACAAGTTATCAACACCGGCACAAAACCCGAAACACAATGCCATATCCGCACGCCGCTTCTTCATTTCACAAAACAGCAGATTGTAGAAAAAGGTATTGAATTGGGAGTGCCCTTTGAAAAAACATGGAGCTGTTATCAGGGAGAGACCATCGCTTGCGGTGAATGTGATTCCTGTGCATTGCGACTGCGTGGTTTTGCACGTGCCGGAGCACATGACCCTTTGCCCTATAATCATCGTCCCGACTATTAATAAAGCACTATGGCAAAAATTTTACATGTTTTACAAGTGGGCTATCCGCCTGAAGTGCGTGCCGAAAAAATTGTGCGCAGTTTACGCCAAGCCGGGCATCAGGTCTATATTGTAGCACGTATGCCCCGACATAAATCCGCACCGTCCGAGGAATGTTTATACCTTGCACAATCGCCCACTCTGCTCTCGCAATGTATTCCCTACAGCCCTGTTTATACAGGTGGGATTATGGGAGCAATTGAACGTTGGAAACCCGATCTTATCCTCACGCGCGAAATGCTTATTACCGGCTCGGCTGCTTTGGCGGCGCGAAAACATCATATACCCGTGCTTATTGATATGGCGGAACCATATCCCGAAGCAATGAGAGTATGGAATAAATATAATTCCAATCCCATTCTCCGTTTTTTAACCCATACCGCACGATTGCCCGATTATATTGAAAAAGATGCTGTCAATAAATCAAAAGGAATTATTGTCGTATGCGATGAACATAAACAACGATTGCAGCATTTATATGCACTTCCCGATGAACATATAGCCATTGTGCATAATACACCGGAAATTCGAGAATTTGACAATGTAAAAAAAGGGGTCAGCGAAAAACCATCAGTCTTCGGCTATCATGGTTATTTAACCAATGATCGCGGCTTAGATACCTTTATTCGAGGTTTTGATAATGCTTTTACATCTTTTCCCCATATTCGTCTAATTATTTCCGGCGAAGGAAGTGAAGAGCAGTATTTGCGCACCCTTGCCGCTTCATTGCCTTCTGCCCATGCTATTACTTTTACGGGAGTCTATGATGCGGAGGATTTGCCGCAACTTTATTCGGATATTGATTTTGGCATTACACCCTATCGTGTCAATGGATTTATCAATAATACCATCAGCAATAAAAATTTTGATTATTTATTGTGCGGTAAACCCATGCTGACTTCATTAGCCGCACCCTTGCAACGATTAATACATCAAACAGGCGGCGGTATTGCTGTTAATTGCGAAAATCCCGAAGATATTGCTCAAGGAATTGAACAATTATTAAGCGCAGACACCCACACCATGGCGGAAAACGGAATGAAATATGCCAATGCACATTATACATGGCAGCATGACAGTGAACGGCTTGTTGGTTTTATTGAAAAATATCTTTAGGTATTTTCATCTTTTTTTATCTTCTGTCATGCCGTAATTTCAAGCATAGCATCGGGAAGTTCATACAGCCCCCGGAAGGCAAAAAAAGTGGGGCGGAGTTTCATTCAATCCCGCAGGGATTACACGTTTATAGAATATGTGTTCTATGAAAATAATCCACCCCGTCAGACTGCGTCTGCCACCCCTCAATGAGGGGTTTTTTTTCCATCTTTATGACCTGTGCTTGGCAAATTGCCGAATCATTGAGTCAATACAATCGTGTTCAGCATTAAATGGCTTATATTTGCTTTCGCAAAGAAACTCATCGGGTGGGGGCTCATCAGAATCTTCGTCAAGTGGGGGTGAGGCTGCTAAGGGAAGTGCTGATAAGACAAATAGAGAGCCTTGGACATTAACAAAAGAAGGAGCCTCTGTAATAAAAAATTATAATAGATGGGGCAATATCTATAAGAGTTCTTCTGATGGTCTATGGTGGGCTTTTGATAAGTATGGGCATGGGGGAAGTAAGTTTAAAGTCTTTAAGGAAGGCAAAAGAGGGCTTGAGTGGGTTGAAGATGCTGATGAGTTTGGAGATTTCATGACAAATAAACATAAAGGACCAACAGGAATATTCATTCCTTGGGGAGAATTAAGCACAATAAAATGAAGATATTAAATAAAACTACTATTGAAGATTTTCCATTTACTTGGGTAAACCTTGATTTTTTACCTGAAAGTAATGGTAATAAGGTTGAAATTTACTTGGTTAATAACGAAGATTTGGTTGAAGGATTAATCTCAATGTTTAATCATCTTTTTCGAACCATTAAAAACAGTATTAAAGTTTATAATTCTTCGTGGTGGGATTTTTGTTTAGATACATGGAATGTGAAGAAAGATGAATACGATTACGAATTAGATGGGAAATCTATTGAATCTAAAGACTATTTAATTATGCTGGAAGAATCAACAATTGAAATTGACTACTCGGGTACATGTATTTGTAATGATTGGGAAAAATTTTTAAAAGTTATCTTACCGTGTATAGTAACTCATCAGGCACCATACAGTCCTATTTTTTATGATGATAATTATGATTTTTTCTTTTATTTTCATTATTCCGGCAGTATAGGCTTTTATTATAGGAAGCAAAATGATGTAGTTGAAAAAATATTAACTATAGCAAATGATAAATATGATATAAGGTAACCCCTAAGACAAGTAGGATTTGGGAAGTTGGACAGTAGTTGTTGCAAAGGGCTAAGCACTTTGATAGAATAAGTCTTTTAAAAACTTCGTTCTTCGAACACTATGAGGCATTTCGATTAGCCCCATCCCAATTCCCCGACGGGGAAGGCGAAAAGTGGGGCGGAGTTTCATTCAATCCCATAGGGATTACACGTTTATAGAATATGTTATTCTATGAAAATAATCCACCCCGTCAGACTACGTCTGCCACCCCTCAATGAGGGGATTTTTGAAATTCAGCAGCGTATAAATCCCGCAGGGATGGAATGATAATAGAGACAGGAAAATATTTACTATTAATTTCACATATAAAACATTATGATTCACAATAGTATTCTACAATTATCAGATGAACTATGTGTGAGTAAAAATTTTACACTCACAGAATTTTTACAATCCGATGTAGCAAAGACAGCTATTGTACAAACTGTAAATCGTAATATAGACAGTGTACAAGTCTGGTTACCAAGAGCAATTTTTGTACATGGTTTGGAATGTAGAATGTGTTTAGGTTTCATAGCTAATACAATACACATGGTTTCATTATTTAATCCATCACATACAGAGATAAATATTCTTGATAATGCAGTAGTCTTTCGTGATGATGCAACATTTTTTCAGCAATGTCAAGATTTATTACTGAGAGAATTTGCCCAATATCCGCCTTTCAATATTGATGACATATGTGTTTTTTTGGTGATGGATCATCATGATATGTCACATGTTTTGGGCTTTATATTTTTTGACTTTATAGAATATCAGAAAACAGGAATACGTAAACCATACACAGGGAGAAGATTATGAGAAATTAGTAAAATTACCCACTCTCCGACCGAGAAGACGCATAGGGTTAAATACCATTGATGACTTTAGGAATTTTGTTGCGGAGCTTTGCTTACGCCGTTTCTCTTGACTGGCATTGGAGAGCTTGCTTTTTCGTATGAGATTGGATCTATTGGACTTGCCACCAGAGCGGCAGCGTACTCGACAGGTGGTGCAGTTGCAAGTAATCCGAATACAAGGCAAGTTGTTGCTAATCAGAGCAGTAATAATGTTCAATGGGCGCAAAATTTACAAGGAAATCAATATTACCCGAGTGTTGATCAGTTTAGAGAAATAACGTTGAAAGTAGGAACACAAGTGGTAGGTAGTGCTCGTGCGATGGAAGTACGGGGCAGTTTTTTTCAACAATAAACGGCGCTTTACGTTCGGGGCTAACAATGTCAGGATATCAAAATGGTGTACAGATAAGATACGCTTATAACGAGTTGCAGGTCTATGAAGTAGTTCAAACTACGCAAGCAGCATTTGGACAATGTTTAGCCAACCCAAATGTAACGACTCCTCCTTCAATGGGCGAGTTGCCACAAATAGTTATACAAAACGGAGCAACTGTGCTTAGACCTTTATATAAAGTAATTTTAGACCCATAGGAGAGTAAATGGTTAAAAATGGAATGTTACACTTAACAGATGAGCTACAAATACACCGTGATTTCACATACTCGGATTTTGCCAAAACGAATTTGGCTATATTTGATATAAATGCACATAACAACAAGATAGGTGATGAGTATAATATTGTTCATTTAAAAGAAAATATATTATATGGTTCATTATTATGTAAGCTACATTTATTTTTCAAGAATGGATACATCCATTATGTAGAAATTACGAACCCATCATATAAGTCTGTTCTGTTTGAATTAGATTCAGATGTCGAATTTATAGATGAAAAAATATTTCGAATAAAGTGTTTAGACGAAATATCCACTATTTTTAATAAGACACCTCCCTTTTTAATTGATGATATTTATATCAGTATAGATGAAGACATTCATTCTGGCCTTGTATGCTTTGATTTTACTTTTTTTGACTTTATAGAATATCAGAAAACAGGAGTACGTAAACCATACACAGGGAGAAGATTATGAGAAATTAGTAAAATTACCCACTCTCCGACCGAGAAGCAAGCCATAGACGTTTACGTACAAAGTTAAATACCATTGATGACTTTAGGAATATAACTACGGCAGCTTTCCTTACGCCGCTTGTCGTTATTGCCCGCGCAGAAATTAGGTTAGCTGGTATTGCAAATATTGGGCTTCGTGTAACTAATTTTGCATTGCGCAATCCGGTAACAGTTGGAGAACTAGAACTTACAACGGGCTTAGGAGCACTCGGTGTGGATACACCGCTAACTCAAATAAATACAGAAGCGAAGGAGGTTGTTGGGGATGTGGCGGAGGCGATGAGTAAAAATATTGTTTCATCTGCACCTTAACAGAGAAAACAAAATGAAAGGGAAAAAATGGAAGAGATTGAAATAAGAAAAGAGTTTTTAATATCTATACAAAGGGTATTGTTGGGAATGATATACCCATCAATAAGATCCATAGCAGTGGGATTTGAGGGTTTAAAAAAAATGAAAATTATTTATTATTTGGATAGAGAACCTAATGAAGATGATTATGAAAACATTAGTGAGGTAACAACTGAAGTTTGTGCAGATTTATCTTTTTCTGAAGTCGAAGAATTGTGTGTGTTTACAAATAAACCATTTTCTGAACTTGATAAGTTGGTAACGTGGGTTTATATGAGAAAAGAATAATTTGAATTTATAGGTTTGATGTGGAAAATTTGGGAGATGAACAGAAATAATTATTTGATAGACTAACTCTTTCAAAATCTCCGTTCTTTGAAAACTATGAGGCATTTCGATTAGCCCCATCCCGTCCTTCCCCGACGGGGAAGGCGAAAAAGCGGGGAGCGGTTTGGGTGCATAATCCACCCCGACAGACTGCGTCTGCCACCCCTCAATGAGGGGAATTTTTTTCCATCTTTGTGACCTGTGCTTGGCAAATTACCGAATCATTGAGCCAATACAATCGCGTTCAGCGTTAAATGGCTTATATTTGCTTTCGCAAAGAAACTCATCGGGTGGGGGCTCATCAGAATCTTCGTCAAGTGGGGGTGAGGCTGCTAAGGGGCTAGGTGTTTCGTTTGGTGGAAAAACTGTACCTGTATTTAGAGGTGGAAGTAGCTTTACATTGAAGCCCGGAGAATTCAAACTTAATGCAGATGGATTAGTTAAAACTACACATGGAGTTTCATTAGATGTGAATGCAAGCACAGTTTCAAAATTTGGTGGGGCTTATCAAATAGAATCAATACCTAATGGTCTAAAAATTATTCAGAGAGGTCCAAGACCTGAGCATTTTGAAATCGTTCCGAGCTATGAAATGTCGGTTCAGCAGTTTCAGGGCTTGTTAAATCAAATAAAAACAATTCCAGTTAAATAAAAGTATGATTATGGTGAAGATATATTGCATTGATAATAGCGAGTTGGCTGATTTTGAGGCATCAAGTAGAGGTTATCGGTCTGATGTTTATGTTAAAACAACTTCAAATCAGTTATATAAGTTACATGTTTATGATATAGTTCGGTTACAACAAGACTTTGAAACCGAGATAGAGTTACATGGATATTTTGGGATCGAACCTAATGTAATTTTAGTTAAGGAAGTTACGTTTTCAAATATTAAATGGACAGTTGAAAAACTAATAGGTCTGCGTTTTTTTGAATATTTAAAGCCGATACAGCCTAATGAAATTGACAAATTTGAATTAACAGAAATATAAAATAAATTAGGAAGTGTAGTTACCGCTAAGACGAGTACGAATATTCTTTAACCTTTAGGATTAGGCTACCCGACGGGTAGAACAGTAGCTCGTTCGATGTCTGAAAAATGGGCTATGAAGTTTGTCAAGGATAATCCATAATTGGGTGAAGTTATTATGGAGAATATGGGTTGGTCAGGATGGAGTAAAATGCAATACGTACATAGACCAATTGATCGAGGAAGAACAGTTACTATTCATTATGTGGGAAAATGGGAAAACAGTGTATTAAAAGCTGTTAATGATTTTTAATTTAAATAGAGTATGAAAGTTCGCTGCATTAATAATACAGGAGAGGCTCTAAGAGTTTTTGAGTATAAAGAATTAGAAAAGAGCCTTTTAGGAAGATTTGGCGCTACAGGGTATACAACATATGGAGGTATAACTATCGGAGCAGAATATCAGGTAATGGGTATGATAATTTTTCATTCTTACCAAGCCTATTTAATAGATGATTATGGCAATATTTCTGCCTATCCTTGTCAATTGTTTGAAGTTGTTGATAATAAAGTAAGTCCAAATTGGCACTTTAGATTAATAGAAAAAGACGAAGACATTTATCCTTTTGTACAAGCTATTTTTGGTTATCCTGAATTATGTTCTGATAAAAAGGCGTATGAAAATCTTATTGTAGAAATGGAAGAAGAAACGAAAAGTATTTATTTCAGGAGAAAAATAGAGCTAGAAAAAAATTAGAATAAACAAAAAACGCATGGCTTCATAGCTTGGCGTTTTCAAAATTGTGAAAGTACATATTTTAGTGTTTTCATTAAAATCCTCGTCCTTCGAACACTATGAGGCATTTCGATTAGCCCCATCCCAATTCCCCGACGGGGAAGGCGAAAAAGTGGGGCGGAGTTTCATTCAATCCCACAGAGATTACACGTTTATAGAATATGAAAATAATCCACCCCGTCAGACTACGTCTGCCACCCCTCAATGAGGGGAATTTTTGGTGATGGCGACTTTTCATAAACCTATAATTTGCATACACATTTATAAGCAATAGAAGCGGTGAATTAATCCATAAAGAGATAGGGACGCCATGATTCATCCACTTTGCCGACTATTTGTTTTAAGAATGTGACATGTGATGGTTTTTTCGGAATAGATAAGAGCCGCATTCCTGCTTCTTCGGGTGTGCGATTACCTTTATAGTTATTGCAGCGCATACATGCCGTGATGAGATTTTCCCATGTATCGTCCCCACCACGTGATTTGGGGATAATGTGATCAATAGTCAATGGTGGTGTGGTCTTATTGCAGTATTGGCAGCGTCCATTGTCACGACGGAGTATGTTTTTGCGGGAAAGCTCCACACGGCGGAATGTCACACGCACATAGGTACACAGCCGTATCACACTCGGACATGGATAATGGATACTCACGCTGCGCAAAGTGCGATCTTCTTTGGCAGCTACTATTTCGGCTTTGGTCAGATAGACAAGCAAGAATGCTTTTTTGACGGAGCAAAGACTAATCGGCTCATAGCTTTGATTGAGCACTAATACCTTCGTGTTGGGCGAACCCCCACGACGCATGCTTTGCATAGGCGAGATAGGTGATGATGTACTGAATTCAGAACTCCCTTCTTGGTTTCTAGGAAATCTAATGAAAAAAAAGTGTGAACATAATTGTCAAAAAGTAAAACAAAAACATATTTTTTGCGATAACTGATACCATAGTTTCAATACAATCGGCGCCATTGTCCGTAGTTTTGCGCCTAATTATGTATCAAATTTGCAAAAAAGTAAGGAGTTAAGCCGCATTATGCGTCACGCTGCACTATTAACACTTGAAAATGGTATGACCTTCCGAGGTTGGGCTTTTGGTGATATTCATGCTGAATCAATGGGTGAAGTTGTTTTTAATACTGCACTTAGCGGTTATCAAGAGATTATGACCGACCCTTCTTATAAAGGTCAAATCATGACATTTACCTATCCGCATATCGGCAATTACGGTGTGAACATCTTCGATGTGGAATCGGATACAATCCAATGTGAGGGTATTATTGTGAAGGAGTATGCTAAGCATTACTCCAATTTCCGTGCTCATACCGGTTTGGGTGAGTGGATGAAGGAATATGGCAAAATAGGCATCGAAGGACTTGATACCCGTAAGCTTGTGCGTGTGCTGCGTTCCGCCGGTGTGATGCGGGGTATTATCTCCGCCCAAAGCAGCGAAAAGGAACTTGTGGAGCGCGTGCAGAATGTGCCTCAGATGGAAGGTTTAGACCTTACGGGCTTGGTTAGCACAAAACAGGTATATCAGTGGCAACAAACCGATGAACCTTTTGTGCCGGCAGGTCATAGTTCCGGCAAACGTTTTACGGTGGCGGCTCTCGATTTTGGCATTAAGCGTAATATCTTACGTCGTCTTGCCGCTTATAATTGTGATGTGACTGTCTATCCGGGCACAACATCGGCAGATGATATTTTGGCAACAAATCCCGATGGCATCTTTTTATCTAATGGACCCGGCGACCCGGCAGCAACCACGTATGCTTTCGAGACGATTCGTGCCTTGGCAGCACAGAAGCCGGTATTTGGTATTTGTCTTGGTCATCAACTTATCGGTTTGGCATTTGGTGCTTCTACCTATAAATTAAAATTCGGTCACCGCGGTGCTAATCATCCGGTAAAAAATCTGCGTACCGGTGCTATTGAAATAAGTTCACAAAATCATGGATTTGCGGTTGATGTCCAAACATTACCGGACACACTCGAAGCAACGCATATAAATTTGAATGATAATACATTATCCGGCTTACGACATAAACATTTGCCTGTTTTTTCGGTACAATATCACCCCGAAGCAGCACCCGGACCACATGATTCCGATTATTTGTTCCGTGATTTTATTGACTTGATGGATCAATATTCGTCCGTATCATAAATCACCTCTTATTTGAATTTCATTTACATTATGTTCATACGTGCTTATTTATCGGTTGTTTTTTTTATCGGCATACTATTCTGTGCGAGTGATGCGGCTGCGCAATCGCGTATCCCTTTATGGTTTGGTGGTGGTATTGGTTATATGCTCGGTATGCACTCAACGGATGGTAATTTGCGTTGCTTGAATGATCCTTCATGCCCGCAATATAAAGATGGCACAGGCAAAGGTCTGATGGTTGGTGCTTCTCTTGATTGGCGATTGTCTTCCGGTTTCGGATTGCTTTCTCGTTTGCATCTTACATTGCCGAATGCCGAAATGAGTGCAGAAAATTCTTCGGGTATTGTCAAAAATGCCAATGGTGATATTGTCCCTTTAGTGCGTTCCCATACCCTTGAAGCCCAATTAACATCATTGCGATTTGATATTGCGGGAAATGTGATTTTGGGGAAATTCCGCATATTCGGCGGTATGTCGCCGGAACTTTTGCTTTCTCCTACTTGGACATCGTCCTCTACAATAATTGCGCCCGGTAATGTGACTTTTGGCAATAAACGTCGTGACACCACATTTTTGAATGATGTACCAATTCAGAATGCATCCTCTTTTCTTATGGGTGCGACAGTGGGAATTGGTTATGATATTCCTTTAGGACAAAAAACAATTCTTACGCCTGAACTTACGGGTACTTTGCCACTTATGGCTATCAGTAATGATGGTAATTGGAAACAAACGGCTCTTGCGCTCACAGCGCATATACGCTTTGGCTCGGGTATTATTAAGTCGAATGAAATGCGGATACGTGAACAATTCGATACAGTAAAAATTCGTGATAATTCTTTTGTGGGAACACGTTTTGTCCCCGGTAATAAAATTATCACACGTGATTTTGAAGAAACAGAAACGGCACGTATTACCACCGAAACAAATATCCGTCGTGATACCATATTTATTGGTAATGAACCGCCGAAAGGTCCTCTTGTTCGTACAGATATAGTGGCTGTCGGTGGTGGCAATGCCGGCAAAAAAATTCAAGAAATAAGTATTGGCGGACGTTTTGTCACAGAGGCTTTTCCTGTTATTCCCACATTGTTTTTTGATGCCCAAAGCGATCAATTACCCGAGAGATATCGCCGTATAACATCACCTCAAGATTTTTCAGTTGATAATCTTATTCCTAATTCGCTTATCCAACATAAAGATGTCTTAAATATTATCGGAAAACGTTTATTGGATAATCCGAGGGCAAAAATTACGCTGCGCGGCACTTCAGATCCGACTACCGAAAAATCAGATTGTGATTTGGCAGAAAAAAGAGCAGAGTCAGTAAAAAATTATTTAATACAGGTCTGGGGAATTGAAGAAAAACGCATAAAAAACAGAACGCCGCGCCGTCGCTGCGAACCCGAAAATCCAACCACTTCACAAGTCGAGGAAGGTTATGCGGATAATCGTCGTGTAGAAATAGAAAGCGAAGATGATGAGATTTTAGAACCATTATTGCGCACCAAATTTATGGAAGTTGTTACGGTAGAACCACAAGAAATTGAGGTTGTTATTGCTGATGAAAATGCTAATACCATAAACCAATGGTCAGTAAAAGGTCGTTTTGAAAAAACACCGCTCTTCTCTCAAAATGGCAGCAGTAAACCTTCACCTATTCGTCATCGCTTTACCGATGACCATATTCGTATCATGAATGGGGCAAAGGATGGATTCATAGAAATAGATGCCATGATTACCGATAAAGAAAATCGTAGCGATGAACAAAACTCTATCATTACCATAAAAAAAGATACCACAGAATTCACGGTAGAGCGTTTGTCTTTAATGACATTTGATGTGTTGAAGGATAATCTTAATCGTTCGGCAAAAAAAGCAATTAAACGATTTATTGATGAATTGGACACGGAATCAACAATTAGTGTAAGCGGTTATACTGATAAATTAGGCGATGCTGAGTTAAATGCACGATTGGCAGAATCAAGAGCCAATGCCGTCGCAGATTATATCAAAGATATTAAACGCAATGCCAATATTGTCAATAATGTCGGCTATGGTTCAACAAAAATGCCTCCGGGTGTTAATACTACATCATTGCCGGAAGCACGTTTTTTGAGCAGAACAGTACAAATAGAAATTATAAAACGTATTAAATAATAAGAGTTTATTCCATGAGTACAGAGTTTGAAAGCAGGGTTGATTTCAGCGAATTGCGTGAGACCGTCGAAAATATAAGGACGGAAATTCATCGTATCGTCGTTGGTCAAGATCATATGATTGATTTATTAATTGCAGCCGTCCTTGCCGACGGTCATGTTTTGATTGAAGGAGTGCCGGGCATAGCCAAAACTTTGACGGCAAAATTATTGGCACGGACATTAGATGTGAATTTTCAGCGGATTCAATTTACCCCCGATTTAATGCCATCTGATGTGGTCGGTACATCGGTTTTTAATCCGAAAACAGCAGAATTTTCTTTCCATTCGGGTCCTGTTTTTTCCAATTTTGTTCTAATTGATGAGATAAATCGTGCTCCTGCAAAAACCCAAGCAGCATTATTTGAAGTCATGGAAGAGCGTCAAGTGACCGTAGATGGTATCACCCATACTATGTCACCGCCTTTTTTAGTGATTGCAACACAAAATCCCATTGATCAAGAAGGTACATATCGTCTGCCGGAGGCACAATTAGATCGTTTTATGGTCAAAATTGAAGTCCATTATCCTTCATTAAGCGAAGAACAACAAATATTATCCGAATTTCATCTGCGCAATAATTCTTTTGATATATCCGCCATTAAGCCGGTGATGATACGCGAGCAATTAAGCCGTTTTCGTCAATCTTTACGGGAAATTCGTGCGGAGCAAACATTATTGCAATATATTGCCGAAATTACACATCAAACTCGCAATAATTCCGCTTTATCTTTAGGCGCATCGCCACGTGCTTCTTTGGGTATTCTTATGGCATCGAAAGCATTTGCCGCAATGGAAGGGCGCGATTTTATTACGCCGGATGATATAAAAAATGTGGCTTCTTCCGTCTTACGTCATCGTATTATGCTGACACCGGAAAAAGAAATGGAAGGAATTACGCCCGAAGATGTTATTACACAAATTATTACACGAATTGAAATACCGAGATAATTATTATGGCAACACAAATAGCGCGCCCCACCGAAGCGGAATATCCGCCGTTTTTTCGTAATTATATTAATCAAGTTATCGGTGATAATCTTGATATGTCATTAAAAGCACCTATGGCAGAGTCTTTAGCAATATGGCAGGCATTTCCTCAAGACAGAGAACTTTATGCCTATGCGGAGGGTAAATGGACACCTCGCGAAATACTTGGTCATATTATTGACACCGAACGGATAATGCAATATAGAGCTTTAGCAATTGCTCGCGGCGAAAAACAATCCTTACCCGGTTTTGATGAAAATAATTATGTTAAAAATGCACAATTTTCACAGCGTCCCATCTCATCATTATTTGCAGAATTAACCGTAGTACGTTTAGCAACACAATTATTATTTCAACATGGCATAAGCGATGCGGATATGATGCGGACAGGTACTCTTAATGGTCGTGCAATAACTCCGCGCGCTATTGCATGGATTATTTTCGGGCATGAATTACATCATATTTCTATTCTCAAAGAACGGTATTTGATTTCATAAAATATTTTTTTTCACATACTATAAACAATTATGAATATTTCCCGACATCTACGTACATATGCAGCTGCACTTTTGGCATGTGTGGTTTTAGGATGCGTTGAATCCAATAATAAAAATACACCGCAAGATTTTGATCCGAACAAACCGGAAAAAGGTGATTGGATTATTCTTCATGAATTAAGTGATCCGGAAGGACTTAATCCTGTCACGACCAATGATGCTTCAAGTCGAGATATTTATACCAAAATCTTTGAACCACTTTTGGTGTTGGACTATCAAACATCGCAATATCGCCCCGAATTAGCTGAGACTATGCCTACAGTTTCGGATGATCATTTGACCTATTCATTTACATTGAAAAAAAATATCAAATTTTCCGATGGTAAACCCCTTACCGCCAAAGATGTTATTTTTACCATTAAAGCAATTAAAAATCCATTGGTAATTGATGCAGCGGCTTTGCGTAATTATTATGAATCATTGGAAGATGTGCAAGCAACTGATGATTATACCATAGTATTCAGAATGAATAAGCCGTATTTTATGGCTGAATTTCAGTTGGGCAATACATATATTCTACCGAAACATGTTTTTGACCCGAAAAATTTAACAGATCAATATACCATACCACAAACGAATGATGTAAAACAAGTAGAGAATAATGCTGCAATGAAAGAATTTGCGGAATGGTTTGGTGCGGCAGACAGAAAAAGGGAACCTAAATATATGATTGGGTCGGGACCTTATATTGCCGAAGAATGGCGCACCAATGAATATGTTCGTTTAATGCGCAATGAAAACTATTGGAATAAAGGAAATGATGAGGATGCCGCCGCATACCCCGATAAATTAGTATATAAAACAGTCAATGATGTTAATTCAGCTGTTGTCGCTTTGAAAAATAGTGAGTTGGATATGATACCGACTATCACGCCGCCTAAATTATGGGTTGAAACGATTGATACTGTTGCAACTCCCCATATTACAAAAGTTCGTTATGCACAAACAATTTATACGTACATTGGTTGGAATAATCGTAAGCCCTATTTTTCTGATAAAAAAGTGCGTCAGGCACTCTCCCATCTTGTGGACAGAGAACGTTTGCGTCAGCAAGTAAATCGTGGCTTCGGACAATTACAAAATACAGTCATCTATAAAAATTTACCGGAGTATAATTCTGCTTTGCCTGCTTATGATTTTAATGTAGAAAAAGCAAAACAATTACTTAGTGAAGCAGGATGGAAAGACAGCGATGGTAATGGTATTCTCGACAAAACGATTAATGGCAAAAAAACTGATTTTACCTTCACCTTCTTTGTTAATGCCGGCAATGAAGTGCGTGAGAATATTGCATTAATTGTGTCCGAAGAAATGAAAAAAGTCGGTATCAAGGCAAATGTACAAAAACAAGAGTGGACTGTCTATCTCGAAAATATTCGCTCAGGTCAATTTGATGCCTCGATTGGTTCATGGGTTAATGATCCGACACCATCCGACCCTTATCAATTATGGCATTCATCACAAACAAAAAATAAGGGGTCAAATTATGTTGGTTTTATTAATGCACGTGTTGATCAATTATTAGAAATGAATCGGGTAGAATTTGATGCCCAAAAACGCGTGGAATATATGAAAGAATTTCAAACAATTGTTCATGATGAACAACCTTATACTGTATTGTGGCTTTCAGAGATTCCGGGAGCATATAATAAGCGTTTGCAAAATGTGAAGTTTTACTCACCGCGTCCGGGATATAATCCTACAACATTCTGGGTTCCCAAATCCATGCAAAAATATACGGTCACTCAATAATACTATGTACACTATTGTTCCCCTTTGTGCTTCTTTTAGCAAAGGGGAATTTTTTTATGTAATAAAGAGCAACACCATGAAAAGGCACGAAGTCAAAGAATTAATAGCTTCCGGCGAATCTACTACCATCGAATTTAAAAGAAAATTTACTACGCCGGTAAAGTTTGCCAAAGAGGTTAGTGCTTTTGCTAATACAAAAGGTGGTTATATTTTTATTGGTGTGGATGATGATAAAAAAATTGTTGGTGTTAAAAGTGAAAAAGAGGAAATAGCACAAATTGTTCATGCTTGTACTTTTTTTATTGAACCGTCTATTGAGCCATTTTACGAAATTATCGAAATTGATTACAAAGATGTGATTATTGTCATTATCGAAGAAAGCGATAAAAAGCCGCATCGTGTTTTGAATGATCCCGATCTTCCTAATGGTGAAAGTGCAGTATATATACGTCAAGGTGAAGAATCAGTCACTGCAAGTAAAGAGATGGTGAGAATATTGCGTAGTCAGCGCGAGGATGCTCCTCCTTTGCGATTAAGTATTGGCGATAAAGAACGTCGTTTATTTGCATTTATCGAAAAAAATCATCGTGCCACAGTCAAGGATTTTTCTCAATTATGTAATATTTCCGAACGACGTGCGGCTCGTTTATTGGTGCGATTGGTACGCGCCGGTGTGCTGAATATTCATACCGATACCCATCATGATTACTATACTCTTACGCAATCTTTACCCACATAATGTTATTCTTTCTGTACATATATCATTGATAGTAGTTCTATGTTACTTGCGCGATATATTCTCCGTTTCCATATAGGTCCTTTTTTATTTGGGACTTTAACCGTTATGTTTATTTTTTTGATGCAATTTCTAATCATCAATATTGATAAATTATTAGGTAAAGGATTGGAACCGATGCTTATTGTTCAAGTCATTGTCTATAGTTTGGCGTGGATGGTTGTACTTGCTGTTCCTATGGGGGTATTATTTTCTACTCTGATGGCTTTTGGCAATATGTCGGCTGCCCAAGAAATAACGATTGTGAAATCAACGGGTATTTCTTTGATAAAAATGATGTTTCCCGTTATGCTCTGTGGAGTCGGTATTTTTTATGGGATGTACAGATTTAATAATGATGTATTGCCCGACACAAATCATGCTTTTAAAGTATTGATGCAAGATATTCAAAGAAAAAAACCGACATTTGCTATAGAATCAGGTCAATTTTCTACACAATTGGAAGGATTTACCATCCTTTCACGAAAGACAGATAGCACAGGTACATTATATGGTATGACAGTCTATGATTATCAGAATCCTTTGCGCACAAATGTACTTACAGCCGATACAGGGCGAGTCCGATTTTCTTCGGATTATTCCAACATTGTTCTCGATCTCAGTTCCGGTGAAATACATCAGGTGAATAAAGTCAATCGAGGTGATTATCGCCATATTACTTTCTCAAAACATCAAGTAGTTATCCCTGCACGTGATTTTTTATTTGAGCGCTCAGAAAATGGTGTTTTCTCGCGCGGTGATCGTGAAATGAATATTGCCGCGATGGAACAACAGCGTAATGCGGCATTAGCTAATAAAAATCGCTTCGACTCACTCATCAGGCATGAATTACAGCGTTTTGTCAATGAAAAAGATAAGCCAATATCATTGCCTTCCATAGATAATGAACAAGAATTACGAGCATTTATTGCTCAATCTGACGGTTTGCGCTCTGCTGTTGATTCTTATTTGTTCCAACGTGACAGCTATCGTAATCAAGCAAATCAATATGAAGTGGAAATTCATAAAAAATATGCAATTCCTATGGCGTGCTTTCTCTTAGTATTTATTGGTGCGCCTTTAGGTGTGGTTACACGGCGCGGTAATTTTGGCGTAAGTGCTGCTATCAGCTTAGGCTTTTATATCTTTTATTGGGCTATGCTTATTATGGGAGAAAAACTTGCTGACCGCAATCATGTTTCACCTGCTGTGGGTATGTGGGGTGGTAATGTTATTATTGCTCTTGTTGGTATTATTTTAACATTACGTACCAATTATGAATCGCTTCCTTTGATTTCTTTATTATGGAAAAGAAAATAAACAGCGATATTATTATCGTCGGAGGTGGTTTAGCCGGTATGCTTACTGCTTTTTCTTTATTGCAGCATGATTCTTCCATAAAACTCACACTTATTGACAATGGATTTTATAGTGCTGCATGGCGGATTGCCGCCGGTATTATTAATCCCGTTGCCGGAAAAAGAATTGTCAAAACTGCCAATATTGAACTATTGCTTTCTTCGCTTCATCACAGTAATTCTTTGCTTAATCAATATACCGGTAAAAATTATTTTTATCCGATGCCTATTGTTCGTATTTTTCGTGATGACAGTGAACAATTATCATGGAATAAAAAAATACAAAGGGAAGATTATCTTGGGTGGCTTTCTCCTTATACTTCGACATCATTCCCAATTTATACTCCTCATGGTGCAGGAATTATTCACTGTGGCGGACGACTTGATATTATAGGATTTGTCAATGATATTACTGCATGGCTGTCAATGCATTGTACAATACTTTATGATACTTTTTTCCCTGATACTTCATTATTTTCATCCAATCAATTGATTATTATGTGTTATGGATGGGAAATGATGTATAATCCTTTATGGTCATGGTTACCATTTGCACCATTCAAAGGTGAAGTACTTACGATAGAAATGCCACGCGATTTTTCACAATCTCCAATCCTTAATAATGGCACATATTTTTTACCTTTGAAAAATGGCACTGCCCGCATAGGGGCAACGATAGAACATGATACTCTCACTTATACACCGACAGAACAAGCACGCCAAGAATTACTTACTGATTTTACTGCAATGACGGGCATCATACCTCATGTACTTGCCCATCATGCAGGCATAAGACCCGGAATTGAAGATCGTTATCCTGTTATCGGGAAACATCCTGTCCATAGCAATACTATGATAGTCAATGGTTTGGGAGGCAGAGGTGCGTTGTATGCTCCATATTGTGCTCATGCTATAACCGACTTGCTGCTGCATAATGCCCCTATTCCACATGAATATTCGGTTGAACGTTACTATCATCGCTTTCTTCCATAATTATGTGAGTAAAGTTTTGTAAGTTTGTGAGCGAAATTTTTTAGATAGAGATGTGTAGGAAAAACAGAAAATTGGATGCTATAGAGTTTTTTCATGGATGATGAAAATAGTATAGTGCGCATTTAGGGCGAAAAGTAACAGTATAATGATGTGAGATATACTGCACTATGATGTACAAACAGATAAGTATCTCTATTAATTCTGATAGTCACAATTATTACTAATAAAGACTGTCTGCATAGTGTTGAAAATTGTCATCCGACAAAGTATAAAATCAGTAACAATATATTCATTTTATCGAAAGAAAGCTATGGACAATCTGAACTCATTGCGATTATGTATTTTCTCCATACTTGTTGTGATTTTTCTTCCTTTTACTACAAAAGCACAAGGCGATTGCCAAGCTACAACATTAGATCAATTCTTTGAATGTTATGGTGGAAAAAAAGTATTTAGTGAACATAGTATTAAAGCATTGACTACGTTTGTCCAAGTGGAAGAAGCAATAAATGCCGGAAATTATATTCAAGCCAAAGTATTGATGGATGATTTATATAAGACATATCCTGTTGGGGATAATTTGTGGTGGCAGGTTTGGAATGCTCCAAACGGTGCAAATGTCGGTTCTCCTCATTGCTATTATGGCTTAAGGATGATGGAAGATATTATTGCTTATGGACTGAAGCCGAATCCTCTTGCTAAGGTAAAAAAAGTTACTATGAATATTGTCTTAGTCGGCTGCTCAAAAGGAATTTTACCCACAACAAAAGAAGAGTTGGAAAAAGGTACCGGACAATTTGTTACTCACACTTTAAATCCTAAACTAAAAGAAAATAATTATCAAATTATTCGCCAATCATTGGATCTGTTCATTAAATATATTAAAGCCATCACCAAAGGTTCATTAGAAATACATGTGGGATTTATTGAACTTGACACGCTGTGCCTGCCTGTAAGTGTTTCAAAGGAAAAGCCGTATGTTGCGTCCGGAGATTATGGATTAGTCTTAAATGCACTGACGAAAGCAGCCAAAGATACCACCGATTGGTTTATGATTAATTATCCGTCACATGTACCGGAATTTCCTGTATTCGATGATGAATCTTTTATTACAGGTGGTATGGGTGCTGATAATAAAGGTGGTCCTGTTTTTATAGCGGATGATAAATGGGTAGTGCGGAAACCGGCTCATCTTGGCAAAGGTAATTATACCGATATAGAGCGAAGAACATATTTACCGCAATGGCTTCAACATGAATTTTTTCATCATCTTTATCGTATTTATCCCGAATTAAAATTGGAAGTCAATGGACACGATTGGTTCGATCGTAAATTTTGGGCAAGTGACTTTACCGGACAATTTGAAACCGATTATTACTCCGAAACATTACATAAGCGATTGCAAATTGATTGTGAGCCATTAGCAAAAAAATTAATTACCAGAATTGATAAAATCCGCGCATCGGAATATTCTTCTCTTTCTATAGATGAACTGCTCGGTTCTTATTCTTTGGATAATATACAAAATACATGGCATGAAGGAGATATTATTAGACAAAACGATAAGTACTTCTGGAAAAATAAAGCTAATGTACAATGGGAAGTGATGCCAAATTTTACCGAAGGAATATTAAAAACCGGTGATGATTCACCCTATAAAGGGCAAGACTTTTTCTTGGAATTATATCAGACAGTTGAAGGAGATATATACCCGAGTGTTATTTCTTTAAAATTTGGTGGAGAATATTACAAAAAAAGATTCGGTTTGATGCGACAATCTTTGCCAATAGAGTTAGCATTAGGCAATTATGCAAGAGTACCATCAAATAATTCTCACCATACGGGAAATTTGATAAAATCTCAAGGTAGAATTTTTTGGGAAAATGATGCCGGTGATTCTTGGTCACTGATACCCAATACAGATGATGAATGTTTGAATCATATGGCTAACAGCCCGACACCTAATGAAAAATTTCAGTTAATTCTTGTCAATACACCTTGCGATGTCTATAACTTGGGTTTTAAGTATTTGAATTATTATTATTGGAAGCCCAAACGCTTATTGCAAGATGAATCGCCTAAAGTTGTTAAATCTATAAACAATGTGGAACTGCAAGAAAATTTCGGTAATTATACGATTAATTTGTCGGAAATTTTTGCTGACAATCAAGGTGATTCTTTACTGTTTTTTGTAACAAGCGCAGATACAAATCTTATTAAAGGTACTGTTTACAATGGAAAGCTTATTCTTTTAGGGGGCAATGTTGGTAATACAACACTCTATGCTATGGCATTAGACAAAAATGGCGGTTTGGCTGTAGATGAATTTGATGTATTGGTTACATCAGCAGTATCAACAGTGAGTAATCCACATGCTGCGGCTGATATTTCCATTTCACCAAGCGTGGCACATGATATTATTTATATTACAGGGCTTACTCAAGATTATAGAGTTGAATTAGTGTCCGCCATCACAGCAGACAGCGAGATACTTTCTGTGTCTGATACTATACAGACGATTGATATAAGTCATGTACCATCAGGCACGTATTTTTTGATTTTTACGAATACCCTTACGGGCTATACACAAAGAGATAAAGTCATTGTCTATTAAAACATGAGAATTTTTCACTTGATGAATATATAATTATCTGTCATAGTATATAAGTTCTTGATTGTTCATAACATTACTATAGAATCAGTATATATGTTCAATCAACCATACACATTGTTATCATCGCTGTGATAATGTGTCAATAATAAACAAGGTAAATATTCTATGTCATCAATGAACAATGATAGCAGAGAGTTCTTGAATGGAAATAAAGTCAAATATGTATTTTTGTAAATAAATTACAGACTCAAAGTATGAATGGGCAGAATATGATTCCTAATGATGACGATTTTGATATTGAACAATACAGTCGGGAAAAAGAATCTGAAAGAAAACAAAAGGAATTTCTTGATTTTTCTGATCTTGAAGAAATAGCAGGTACATTAAAAGGTGTGCCTCATTCAAGCCGCATTCCCGCAGAAATCGTGCGTGACGGCGGCGGCACCATAGAAGTTATTGCCGAGCATAATCATGACGAAGAGAACGGAGAAGAGCCACAAATTTTAGTTCATCGTACCTCTGAGGGAGAAGTCCGCTTGGTAGAAATTATTTGCACTTGCGGAAAAAAAATAAAATTACAGTTGCAATATACTGAACCGGAAGCGGAGTGATTACATTTGCACTTCGGTATGAAGAGCTATTTCCTCCAGCACGCTGCTGACGCGCAGACAATCGGTCATATCGCCGGAATATACAACCGCTTTACCGCGTGTATGCACTTCCCATGTCAAATCTTCTGCTTCGGCATAGGAACAGCCGATGGCTTTGATTATTTGATAGGTCACTTCATCCATTGAGTGTTCTTCATCATTATATAAAATTACTCTTGCGGCAAGCCCCGTGATTGTTTCTTCGGCGAACAGCACATCCTCACGAGTATCATTGTCATAAACTGAATATATATCATTCATAGCGGTTTGTGTCATATTTTGGTACAAAATTACGTCCTCAGATTTTTATTTCGAGCTATATTGACGAATATGAGAGCAATTATTGCGGAAATCAACACAGAAAATTTACGTCATAACTTTCGTTTAATTAAAGAATTAGCATCGCCTGCCGGTATGTTGCCGATGGTCAAAGCCAATGCCTATGGTCATGGTATTGTGGAGTGTACAAGAATATTTCAACAAGAAGGTGCAGCCAAGGTCGGGGTGGCATATATCCATGAAGTCATAACATTACGGCGCGCCGGTATTACAATGCCTGCACTGTGTTTTACTCCTCCCGAGCATGATGATCCGCTCTTATATCCAACATTTAATGCCGAAGCAGTGGTATGGTCTGCCGATACAGTACGTCGCCTTTCCGATGCTGCTGTTACATTAGGTGCTACCGTCAAAGTACATTTATCCATTGATACCGGAATGAATCGCGATGGGGTCATGCCCACCGATGTGATGCATGTATTGAAGCAATGTTATCATTTACCCGGCATACAGTGGGAAGGGATTTTTACCCATTTTGCAACGGCTGACGGCGATGATGATGACTATGCGCATTGGCAATTGGAACAATTTAAGCGTGTATATCAAGAAATTCATGCAGCCGGTTACCGTTTCCGCTATGTTCATGCAGCAAATTCCGGTGCTATTATTCATCTGCATGATGCAAATTTTGACCTTGTGCGACCGGGCATAGCTCTTTATGGCTATAAACCATCACCTCTGATAACTGAATCCATTGATTTACGTCCCGTGATGTCGCTTAAAACAAAAATTGTGTCATTTCGAAGGCTTCCCGCTCACTCATCGGTCAGCTATGGCAGACGCTATTATACAGATAAAGAAACCACCATTGTCACTATTCCCGTGGGCTATGGCGATGGTTGGTCACGCTTGCTTACCGGCAAAGTGGAATGCCTTATTCATGGTAAACGTTTCCCGATTGTCGGCACTATTTGTATGGATGGATGTATGGTGGATGTTGGCGATGAAAATGTTCAGACAGGTGAAGAAGTGGTGTTGATTGGACAACAAGGCAATGAAATCATTACTGCGCAAGATATAGCACAAAAAATAGGTACCATCCCTTATGAAATTACAGCTTCCGTAACAGCAAGAGTAGAAAGAATTTACACGGGGAATGAATCGTCATATTAGCACGATTTTACCTACGTATTGACTTGATTCATTGTATGCTTGGAATCATGAAGAATCACAAAAAAAGCATAGGATGCAAAAAAAAACAGTATTGACATTGAACCTTTGTTCTTTTCATGTGTACTGTGAACATAATGCGCATTGACCTTTCTTTTTTTCACAATTATCACATGAATTTCAATGAAAACAATCATCATTATCTTTATTATGTCATTTTCTATGATAATGGCAGAAGAAACCGCACAACTTATCCCTCAGTATGCACAACATTCATTTCCGCATGAATGGTATAAAACACAATTGCAGCTATGGAGAAAAATAGTCCAAAAAGAACCACAGAATGCTATTGCATGGTATCAAATATTCAAAGCTCAGCGTTATGCTTTTTTTGGTGATACGATCACAAGTCGCGAAGCAAAAACCGAAACGATGAAAACTTTACTCGAGACAATGGGAAAAAATGTGCCCGAATCAGCAGAATATCATTTAGCAATGTGGCGCAATGGTGGCAGTAATCGCGACTTATATCATCATTTAGACAAAGCATTTACTTTGGCTCCGAATCATCCCGAAATACCCGAGGAAATGGTTGTCTATCATGAATTACTTTTCAACAAATATAAAAGAGATTTTTTTGTAAAAAAAATGTATGATAAAAAAAATTCGATAGCACCTTCACTCTTAGAATACAGTTACAATGTGTTGATGTCTCTTGAACAAAATGCCGTTCTTTTTGTTGCAGGTGATAATGATACATACCCTTTATGGATATTACAAGCAGTGAAGGGCATACGCCCAGATGTTCTTGTCCTTAATACGTCTTTGTTTACAGAAAAATCATATCATGAAGGCATCGTAAAAAAATATGGATTTAAAGCAGATGAGTCACTTCTCGGTGATGAACATCAATCAAAAGTTGGTCCGCAACAAGCTATTGCCGATTATATAAAAACATTGTGTGAACGTTATACGGAACGTCCAATATATTTTGGATTAACAATTGATACATCCATTACTTCACCATTAAAAGAATATTTGTATATCACCGGAATGGCGCAGAAATATTCGCGCAAACATTTTGATAATATTGCGATATTGAAACATAATTGGGAAAAATTCCGCCTTGATTATCTTTCCTTAGAATATTATACCGAAGATTTTAATGCTAATGCCACTTGGCTTCCATTTTTCAATATGAATTATATTTCCCCGATAGCAGTATTATATGAACATTATTCTTATGCAGGGGATAAAGCCAAAGCAGCAACATTGAAAGAATTTGCTTTAACATTGTCCGATAAAGCCGAGCAAACCGAAGAAGTACGTCGTTATTTTAATGAGATTGATACAAAAACTATCTCAACAGTACAAGAGTCACCGTCAATAACAGCGAGTAATATTGTCATAAAACCCAATCCTGCACAGAATTCAGTTACTTTTGATATACCTTCGACTATGACAACACGTATAGTCATTACGGATAGCAGGGGAGGTATTGTTAAAGAGATTGAAACTTCCGGCACTATAACAATTCCTATTATGGACATAAGCAATGGAAACTATACGGTGCAATTTTTTGGTGATTTTGGAGTATTGTCGAAAAACCTTGTTATAGTACGATAAGCGAATGCGTTTTTTCTCAAAAATAGTTACCAAAAAATCAGACGAAGAGCTGTTACATTCTTTAGGGCGGGGCAATAGCTCTGCCCTTGATGAATTATATAGCCGTTATGCAAAGCGTATTGTGTTTTATTGTACCAAAATGTTAAGTGACCCACAAAAAGCCGAAGATATTGTCCATGATATTTTTCTTAAAATTATTGAAAATCCTTCTATTGTAGATACACAAAAATCGTTTTCTACATGGGTATTTTCTTGTGCATATAATGCTTGCAAAAATGAATATCGTCGCCGACAAACAAAAGAAATACCACATAATGAATTAGATGAACACTTAGTTCAAAATGCAGACTTTATTCATGATACTGATATAGCTTTATTCAAGGAATTACTCGAACAAAGTCTCGATGACTTAAGTTCAGAGCACCGCACAGTATTTGTCTTACGTTATACCGAAGATTTCTCACTCAAAGAAATTGCAAATGTGACAGGTATCCCTGAAGGAACAGTAAAATCACGCCTGTATTATGCAGTAAAAAAACTTGCACAACAATTACACTCATTCTCTCATTATTATACGGATATATCATGAAAAATATAGAAAAAGAAGATATTCCCGAGCTTGCGGCGCGCATACCATTTGAGCAATTAAGTGAGTCGGAACAAGAAAGGATTATTAGTCTGATAGGCAGTCCTCAGATATACGCCTCATTAGGGTACTCTGTCGAAAAAAGCAAAGAGATACTTACGAGCGAATATAGCGCGTCGCCTTCATTACATAAAGCTCCCGCTGCATTGCATAATGCTTTACGACGACGCTCACAAATTTCTGCACCTTTATTATTCAGACCTATTCCATTATATCAAGCCGGTTTAGCAGTGGCGGCAGCCATAGCATGTATATTTATTATGGTGCCACAGCAAAAAACGACCAATACAGTCGTGTCATCTTTACCGACGCAACCGACCATTATTGTGCAGACAATCAATAAAGATTCTTTGGTATCTCTTATACGTGACAGTTTACAGTATGTTTTCGTACAAAAAGAATATGTAAAAGCCAATCATAAAAATAATATACAAGAAAATAATACTGATTATGAGCAAATATCGGAACATATTGCATATAATGATACAACCACTGAAAAGCAGAAAAATCCCTTTGTTGGTTTAGACAATATGGATATGGTTCTGTCACAAAAAAAAGGTATCACTTCCAATACTCATTATACGGTTGCAAAATTTTCATATCGTCCAAGAACCGAACGATAAATAACAATATATTGGGGGGGTGTATAAGTTTATATGTGATTTATCTTTCTTGTTATAACAAATGCTGTTTCCGTAGAATAATTTTTCATCCAAGCTGGGTGATATAATAGAGTTTGTCTAAGTTGCAATTTTAATAGTTCGATATACTTTTTTATAGTTATTCATACTCAAAAATACAATTTTCACGCATTTAAGTAAATGCATTACAGTTCAGTTTCGTAGCAAAAACTTAGTTCCCCAAAATTATGTAGATAAGTTTTTTGTTATTAATGTCGTGCAGCACCGCCATCAACATTCATTGTTTGTCCCGTAATAATTCCTGATGCAGGAAGCGATAAGAAAGCAACAACATTCGCTATATCCTCCGGTTCATCGGCACGACGCACTGCTTGTTCCGGTAAAATATGTTGTAAAATAGTGCCCGTAGTTGAAATGTTTTGATTCACAGGTCTTTGAGTAGCCGTTAATCCTACCGAAATAGCATTGATAGTAATACCGTAACGCCCAATTTCTGCTGCTAAAGAGCGCGTAAAACCAATAACGCCCATTTTTGCTGTTGCATAATGGGATAAATAGGGCGTTCCAAGCCATACAGTATTGGACGACATAACAATGATGCGCCCAAAACCTTCTTTTTTCATAGCCGGTAATACTGCTTGTGTCACTAAAAACATACTATTAAGATTAATATCCAACACTTTTTTCCATTGGGAAAAAGATATTAACTCAAATGGCTCTTCATCATACATCCCGACATTGTGGACAAGAATATCAATTCTGCCATATAATTCAAGAACTTTACTCACCATACGCTGTACGGATTCTTCATCAGAGCAGTCAACGGTAAGAGCCACAGCTTCGCCCCCAATATCATGAACAGCTTTGACAGTATCGGCAGCATCGGCAATATCGGCAATGACAATTTTTGCTCCTTCTTCGGCAAGTCGCTCACAAAATGCTCTGCCATTACCAATGGCTGCCCCTGTGACAATAGCAACTCTATCTTTTAATCCTTTTTCAAATTCATGTATTTTCATCGTTAGTATTATTGCTTTTGGATAATAAATTCTACGCGTCTGTTACGACTGCGTCCTTGCTCTGTCGAATTATTAGTTAAAGGTTTGGATGATCCATATCCTTTGGTTTTTAAGCGTTTTGCGGGTACGCCCAAACTTAATAAATAATCATAGACGGATTTGGCACGTTGTTCGGATAATGTTTGATTTTCATTCGCTTTTCCGATATTATCCGTATGACCACTCACTTCAATTTCATACGAAGGGTTATCAGCCATAAATGATTTGACACGTTTTAATTCCGGAAAAGATTCTTCCTTTAAATCGGACTTACCTGTATCAAAGAAAATATTATTCAATCGAATTGCTTGTCCGACGGTAATCGGTGCTAAAAATAAATCTTTAGAAAGCTCCGTATATTCTGTTAATTTTTTTGTATCAAGATTATCACTTATCGGATAAAAACCTTTTGCCTCAGCCCTAAAACCATACAGAGCACCGGCGGGTAAAGAAATTTTATAAGAACCGTCAATAGGGTTGGTTCGAGCAACGCCGACTTCTTCACCCGAAGGCAAAATTTCATAAATAATTTTGGCTTCTACGGGTTTTTTTGTTTTTTCATCTAATACTTTGCCTGAAATTAAAACGACAGGAACAGGACGTGCTGAAGCAGGTAATTTTATACGAAAAATATCTTCTCTGCCAATGGTATTTTCAGAGGAAACACAATAGGCATATTCTCCCGATGCGGGTATTGTGAAATAAGCCTCAAAACCCGTTGTATTTATCTCAGGTCCGAGATTTTCCGGTTCGCTCCATCGTAACCATGTATCATCTAAACGCCGTGTGACATAGACATCTTTATTACCGTATCCGGCAAAACCATCGGTTGAATAATAGAGTGTTTTTCCATCGGCAGCTAAAAAAGGAGTTGTTTCATCGCCGGCAGTATTAATATCTGATCCCATATTCATAGGTGATGACCATGTATTATCCGGTAATAATTTACTCACATATAGATCTCTTTCTCCCATGCTTTCATCTCTTTGTATTGCCATAATAATAACTTTGGCATCACCCGAAAGACATGCTTCCGCATACATATTTAAATTGTAAAATCCTCTTATACGAATATCTTCCGGAAATGACCATCCTTCTTTTGTTTTATATGACAAAGAATATCCCATTCCTCCGGAATAACCATTTTTTGAATATTTATTATTGAGCAATAAAGTATTGCCGTCAGGTGTTACAGACAATACAGCATTGCTGCTGGGAGTATTTAAGGGTTCACCAATATTTTTTGCTTGAGTCCATTGATTTTTTTCAAGTGTCGAATACCAAATATCTTGCTGTGAATAGGCACCACCGACATTATTAGGGTCGCCATTTCTGCTAAAATAGAGCGTTTTTCCATCCGGTGAAATGATCGGCACATAATCGGTGTAAGGGGTATTTATCATTGCGCCGAGATTTTCTCTTTTCAATCCTTTTGGCAAATTCTTTACAACATTGATAGTGGCTTTTATGGAATCGGTATCATCTGAGATACCAACGGCGTCAATTTGATTCCAGCCGGGAATAGCGGCAACATCAAGCACTAATTTCACACTGCTGACTTTATACGTCGTAAGGGGAATAAAAACATTGAGCATTCTTCCTTTGCGACCAAGCGGCAGTGGATCATTTTGCCACACTTTATGCTCATTACCTTCTTCATCATTTAAGAGTATAACTTTGACCGCACCCGGATTCATACTTTCCGCTACGGCAATTTGACTCACATACATAGGGTTTTTATATCCTAATTGCAGTACTTGAGTTAAAGAACTTTCTTCTGCACGGCGCTGCCTAACATTGTAATATCCCGAAGCACGCCACGCATACTTGGAATCTTCGCCGTAGGGCATTGCATTAGGTCTGCCTAATAATTGCAGCGCCCCATATTCACCTTGTTGAAGTTCTGAAGTAAAATCAATGACTTTTGAAGCCCATTGCGTTGTTGCACCGGACATTGCGCCAGTCAAGAGCAAGAGTAGAGCACATTGTGAAAAAAGCGAATACTTTTTTTGTATCATAGATAATTGTTTCATAATCAGAGAACGCAAATGTAACCGGTAAAATTGATGTGAAATGATTGCGGTGTGCTTCTTTACGAGTAAATCATATAGGTATTGTGGAATACACGCCGCACCCATTCACATCAAACTCGGACGGATACATCTCATTTGTGATGCAAATCTACGATAAACTTAACATTTTTTTTACTTTAAAGCACAAGGGGAATGATACATATCATTCCCCTTGTAAGTGTTGTACTGATGGTAAAGTACAGATATTATTTGACGATTGTCACTTTCATTACTGCATTATCAACTCCGCAACGTGCATTGAGATAATAGGTGCCGCTTGGTAAATCGGCGCAACTGAGACTTAAAGGTAATACATTAAGTGATTCGAGTGTTCCGCTGAAAACTGTACGAACAATACCGCCCATCATATCGGTTAAAGTAACCGTTAATGGACAATGTGTGTGTGATGTGATAGCTATATTCATTTGGTCAGACACCGGCATAGGAGAAAGCATACCGATGGATAGAACTCCATTTGGTGAAATACCGTCATCGAATACGGAAGAATTAGGCTCAAATGTCACGACCGCTGCTTGGGAAGTTACAGTGCCACAATTTCCTCCTACTGTCACGGTATATTCTCCATCGCTGAATGCATTAACCGAAGGGATATTGTAGCTTGCCGTAACAGCTCCGTCAATGATTGTGTTTTTACGGAACCACTGATATGTAAGGTTCTCACCTACAGCTTTGACTGATAAGGTATAGGGATTGCCTTCTTTTACTTTTGTTCCGACAGGTTGTTCTGTAATAGTTGTTGCTACTTTTACCGTCAGTTGTGCGCTATAAACTATTGGGCTGCAACCGGAACCGATTTCCACAGAATATTTACCTGCTTGATTTGATTTTACATTTCGTAAGGTCAGAGTCGGTCGGGTTTCTCCTTGCAATTTATTGGTACCAAAAAGCCATTGATAGGTCAGGTTTGTACCAGTTGCTTGCACCATGAATGTAGTGCTGTCTCCCGGGCATATCGTATCACTCTTAGGTGCTTCCGTAACCGTAGGTGCGGCAATAATTGTAAAGTCGGCATTACTTTCATCACGAATACCTGATTCGTGAATAACACGAATACGATAATTTGTGCCTGCTTTTTGATTTGTAGGAATTTGCCATATATAATTAGGTGTGGTGACATTTTTGCCGATTGTATCCCATGTCACACCGGAGTTTGTGGAAATTTGCACTGCGATAGGATCACCGGGTTGGAGCGGAGAATTTTTATTGTAACGTACATTAATCGTATTACCCGGGCAGAATACCTCGCTTGCTCCTCCATTGGGATATTCCAAAGATATAGAACCGAAAGCATGTTTACGCACATAGCCGTCTGTGCCGCCACCGAATGTTTTCTGATAGGAATCCCCAAAGGACAATAAGCCCGTAGAGCGAGTTGTTCCGGCGAAGTATATATCGCCACGAGGTGTTACTGCTACGCCTGTTCCTTCTTCAGGTTGTGTACCACCCATAAAACGAGAGAATGTGGATTGAAGATTACCGGGATCGAATTGATAAACGAATGCGTCTGCACCACCGGTAAGTTTGGTTTGCTCCGGATCTGCTCCCGGATTATTAGGAAAATTCGTTGATGTGGTTGTACCGGTAATCCACACGGAGGATGTTCCGCTTGAGTAGGAAAGTGCATTGACAGTTTCGGTACCTGAACCACCAAGATAGGCGGCACTTACCAATGAACGCCCATTCTGATTTAATTTCAAAATAAACAAATCCACGGCTCCTCTATGTTGGCCTGCAACGCCGGTAGCAAATAAATTACCTGTTGTTTGTCCGACAACGACAATCTCACCATTACTCAATGGTACGATTACTCTACCAACATCTTCACCATTACCGATTTTACTGGCTGTTGTACCACCGATATAGGTAATGAAATGGACATTCGGATTATTAAATAATCCGGCAGGCGACATACGTGCTACAAAACAATCTTTACCGCCATTAGGAGCGGGATCGTATGGGGATGGCTGCGGTCCGGGACCACCACTGGACACCGGATATGTTTTATACAGAGTACCCTCGGTTTCACCGGTTATATAAATACTGTTACCGCTTGGATCAACGGCTACGCCATTTATACGATCATTCTCATTACCGCCGAAATATGATGAGTAAGTGGCATTAGCGCCTGAAGTATTAAATTTAACAATAAAACCATCAGAGTTATTTGCCTCAGGTTTTGTGGATTTATCCGGTTGTTCAACTTTGAAATTCTCAGAGAATGTTTCGCCGACAACAACAGCCAAACCTGCATTATCCACAGCTATATCGGTTGCGCGATCATCATCTCTGCCTCCGATATAGGATGAGGCAAGCAATTTATCGCCAATAGAGGAAAGTTTGGCAAAAAAAGCATCTACCGCTCCCGGTCTTTCAAGAATAAAATTTCCTTTATTAGGAAAATCCGTTGAAGTAGTTTCTCCTGCTACATAAATGTTGGAATTGGGATCTAATGCAACCGCTACGGCTTTGTCCACTGCACCACCGCCAATATATGTTGACCATTTTACGGAGGTTAAATCTGCGCTGAATTTTGTGACAAAGGCATCTGTTGAGCCACCAAAACCATTATTGAGATTAGAATATGAACCAACTGTTGTAGGAAATTGGTCAGAATCAGTAAACCCAACGGCAACGATATCACCGGTTATATTATCGCGAGCAATTTTTCTGATTTCATCCAATTTATTTGTTCCGAGATATGTCGCATACACAGTAGGGTCAATAATAACGGAGCGAGATTTATCATAATCACCAAGGTGGAAAATAACTTGTGTACCTTTTTGTTTGAATTCACAACTCACAGGCGATTTTGAACCATCGGTATTAAGCTGATATGCTAATAGTTGTGCATTTTTAACTGTACCGAAACGAGTCGTATATTCTACAGATCCGGATTCAATATTCACCGAATTGGCACCTTCGAAAGCCAAAGATATATCACGGTGATTTGCACCCGGTTTTACAACAAAATCATAGCGAGGCAATCCCTTGTCAACTGCGACAACCATATCAATACCCGGCTGAATATCGCTTACGATGGCTTTGGAACAAACGGGAACATTAGATACCCATTTACTTGCATCATTACCAATAAAGTAATTCATTTTTGTACCGGTTTCCGATGCTATGACCGACATCCCCTGTCCTGTGGCTCCCGCAAGGTTCATACGGACATTGTGACCAAATACCGACCACGACATATCCTTATTTGTTGAATTCAATGCCGATTCATTTGATTGTTTTGAGACTATAATCTGACGATAATCAAAGTTAATACCCTTTTTCGTTATCCATACATTGACATTATCTGTGTGTGCAAACCACAAAATATCCGAATGCCATTGCCCTTTATTGGGAATAAATCCTTGACGAGATTGAGCACTTCCTAAAGCGTCTGCTTCATTGTGCATTATCACGGTCAGCAGAGTCATCACTATGACTATACTCCGTATCATACGTTTCATATACTACCCCTTGTAATGTAATTTTTATAATAGTTTAACTGTTGTATAAGCTCTGTTTGTGATTTGCTCAACACATAATAACAATCACCAATACGATTTGTTGCTATCAGATATGACATTGTTTATGTGAAAAACAGATTGGAAGTGGTAATTTCGCAATCGCAAATATACGTGTGAACTATCAATAACAAAAAATAATAAAAATTCATGAAACTTTGCACTTTCTCGCCTTGCGCCGGTGTCCAACGCTTAGGACTTTCTATTTTAGATAAAATCATAGACTTACAACTTTGTCATGCTCATGCTTCCAGTGTCTTGACTTTCTCTCTTCCATCCATTCCGGCAGAGATTATTGAGTTTTTGCGACTTGGACAAGCAGCAATGAACGATGCACTGCTCTTGCACAATGCCATTTTAGACGGCTTGGAGTTACCCGAATCATTAAGTTATACTCTTTCTGCCATTACTTTATGCTCCCCCGTTCCTCGTCCGACTTCTATGCGTGACGGGTATGCTTTTAAACAACATGTGGAAGCAGCGCGCCGCAATCGCGGCTTGGAAATGATACCTGAATTTTACGATATACCTATTTTTTATTTTACCAATCATCAAGCGGTTTTTGGACCCGGAAACATCCCCGTTGAACCTCTGCACCTTAATCAGTGCGATTTTGAGCTGGAAGTTGCCATAGTAATCGGCAAACAGGGAATTAATATTTCCGCACAAGAAGCCGACTCATATATCGCCGGTTATACTATTATGAATGACTGGAGTGCAAGGGCTTTACAGATGCAGGAAATGAAGTTGAATCTTGGTCCCGCAAAAGGAAAAGATTTTGCTACCGCATTGGGTCCTTGGTTAGTCACTCCCGATGAATTAGAAGAAAGAAAAATTGAAACCCCACATGGCAATACCTATGATTTGACCATGAAAACATTTATCAACGGAGAGCAAATTTCAGAAGGTAATGTAAAAGACATGACATGGACTTTCGCACAAATTATTGAAAGAGCAAGCTATGGGGTAACTCTCTATCCGGGTGATGTCATCGGCTCCGGCACTTGCGGCACCGGCTGTTTTCTTGAACTTAATGGCAGCAAAGTCTATGACCCGCCACGTTGGGTGCAAACAGGCGAAAATGTCGTTTGTGAAATTGATATGCTCGGTTCTTTATCCAATATTCTCCACTTACGTCAATAAATAAAGAGTATTCTTATGTTCCTATCCGTTAATGAACAAATGGATATTATCCGTCAAAATACGGCGGAAATAATCCCGGAAGATGAATTAGCACAAAAAATTGAAAAATCGGCAGCAACCAATACCCCGCTCATCGTAAAATTCGGTTGCGATCCCAGCAGACCCGATTTGCATATTGGTCACGCTGTTGTGCTGCGCAAAATGAGACAATTCCAAGATTTAGGGCATAATGTTGTGTTAATTATCGGTGATTTTACCGGTATGATAGGCGATCCCACAGGAAAATCAAAAACCCGTCCACCGCTTACATTAGAACAAACAAGGGAAAATGGACAATCGTATGTGGAACAAGCAATGCAAGTATTGTCAAAAGAGCGTTTGCGTATTGTCCATAATTCTGATTGGCTTGGCACAATGACATTTCAAGATGTTATAGGACTTTCCGCAAAATATACAGTAGCACAAATGCTGGAGCGTGATGATTTTACGAAACGCTATAAAGCCGGAGAACCAATTTCACTTCATGAATTTCTCTATCCGCTTGCCCAGGCAATGGATTCTGTTATTATTACATCCGATATAGAGTTAGGCGGATCAGACCAAAAATTTAATTTATTGGTTGGCAGAGAGTTGCAGCGCGTCTATGGGCAAAATCCGCAATGTATTCTTACCATGCCTATTTTGGAAGGCACTGACGGTGTGGAAAAAATGAGTAAATCATTGGATAATTATATTGGCTTAACCGATTCACCGCGAGAGATTTTTGGTCGAGTAATGTCTATTCCCGACACCATGATTACACGCTATATGAAATATGGTGCTTGGCTGCATGATACTATGGTGCAAGAGCAAGAACAGCAATTACGTGCAGGTACTTTGCATCCACGAAATGCGAAGGTATTTACCGCAATGAAAATTGTGGAACTATATCATGGTGCTGAAGCAGCTCAAGCCGCTTTTGAAGAATTTGAACGCATTTTTGTCAAAAAAGATATTCCCGATGAAATAGATGAAATAACGTTAAATCTTCCCGTTATGGCAAATATTGTAGATATTATCATGGCTGCCAATATTGCTTCTTCAAAAAGCGAAGCTCGACGTTTAATTCAACAAGGCGGACTTTCTATTGATGGAGAACGCATATCCGACCCTGCACTGATGACAGATATTTCTTCTCGCCGTTTATTCAAAGCCGGAAAAAGAAAATTTCTGTATATCACCGCAGAGCAATCATGAACCATAATAAATGTGTAGTCATAGTAAAGTCAAGAACAGTGAATACTTCATCACGAAAAAAAGAATAGGGATATAGAGTATTTTCGATACTTCATAAAGTCTTTGTTGAATATAAGTTTTTTAGATAAGTGTATTTTTTAGGTCGTATGTATGAAAACTCAACAACATAAACCATTCTCTTTATTCCGTTGGATATTAGACTCATTTTGGGGGTGGTTGCTTGGTATTATTCTTATTCTTGTTCTTTCCTCTTTATTAGACAGCATTGGTATTGAAAATGTGCAGTTTTATGTCGGTATGGGTGTTATTACGGGAATATCACTTGCTCAATACCGACATATACGCAATTATTTTCATCAAAATATATCGTGGATTGTATGGAGTATTTTCAGTTTCAGCATACCTTTTATTCTTGTTGATGGCATCAAATACTATGGTCTCTATTCTTTTTCACAAAATTCTTTAGTATTCTGTGTATGCATGGGAACGCTAATGCTAAGTATAAATCAATATTTTCTCCTCAGAAAAACAATATCCCATCCATTATCATGGCTTATATTCAGCATAGTCGGATGGTCGTTTGCAGGACTTGCCACATTTGCTCTTGAATATATACCCTTAGTGATAAAAAATAATTGGATTGTTTTTAGTATCAATCTCGCACTTATACTTTCCGGCGGTATTCTCATCGGCATATCCACAGGTATGGCTGTACAGAAAATACTCAAAGAGACAGACACATCTGCACATCATTGATTATAACAATTATTTAGGCATTTTTTATGGCATAGATATTATCAGCAAGATTGCCTGAAAACACACCCGAACCGCTGACAAGAATAGATGCTCCGGCTTCAATAATAGCGCGCGCATTTTCTTTTTTTACTCCCCCATCAACTTCAATAGGTATATGCGCCAATCCATGCGTATCCAAAAATGTACGAAGCTCGCTGCATCGGCGTAAAAATGAGTTAATAAATTGCTGACCGCCGAATCCAGGATTCACAGACATCAAAAGAATAAAATCACAATATTCCGCTGCCTGATATGCATAATCGAGAGGGGTAAGTGGATTAAGCACAACACCGGCTTTTTTCCCATACTCTTTTATGACCGAAAGCGTCCGATGCAGATGAGTGCATGCTTCCACATGAAGAGAAATCCAATCTGCACCCGCTTCCGCAAATGCGGCAATATGGTTCTCGGGATTTTGAATCATCAAATGGCAGTCCAATGGTAAATCCGTCACTCGGCGCAAAGCAGCAACCACCGGTGGTCCAATCGTAATATTGGGAACAAAAGTACCGTCCATAACATCTACATGCAGGATATCGGCTCCGGCTTGCTCACAACGTTTAACATCGCGCTCAAGGTTAACGAAATCGGCTGATAATAATGAAGGTGCAATCAATATGGGGTGCATAAATATATTCTTTCAAATATTGTGAGTACAAAAATACAATAATCATACGGCTTTATGGTGCTCGAATCTTGTATCGTATGGAGTGCATTAAACCTAACTTGTATCATTATTGCTCTAAGTGTCACTTCATCACATTTACTTATAATCACAGGAAGAATCATAATGAACTTATTTCGTCGTATCAGTATCATCTGGGTTATTACACTATGCAGTATTTATACCATACCCACACTTTCCGCACATAATGCTGCGGACAAAGAAAAACGCGAACAAGCCCGAAAAGAAATGAAATCAATGTTCGCCGAATTTGCCAAAAAAGAAATTCTGCCTTCAATGCGCCAATGGAAATCAAACTTGGATGCTGCTATGTCATCCGAAGATCTGGCAACGCTCAATACCCTTCGCAAAAAAGCAAAACAAATGCGCGAATCCACTCAAACCACCGCCAATGCCATGCGCCGTGCATGGAAAGATGAGGACTATGAAGCACTCAAAAAATATCGCGAACAATTGGATAATGCCAAAGATGACCGCATCCGCTTAGCTCTTGATTGTAAACCTTTGGCTAAAAAATACAGTGCTGTTTTAGAAAAAATAGGCGAAGATGCTAAAAGCAAAGCACCCCAATGGCGTGAAAAAGGGAAAGAATTAGTCCGCCAATGGATGGAAAAATATGATATAAAAGCCGATGGCAATATTCTTGACGGTATGAAAAAACGCTTCGGATTTCTCGGACAAGGCGATGGGAAAAAAGCAGCTCTTCGTTTTATGCTCTGGGACGGCAGCGAAGATTTTATCAATGAAGACAAAGAGCCTTTGCAAAGAAAAGAACATAATCGCCGCGATAATCGTGAGGACGAAGATGAGGACGATATTTTTGGATATGCCCAACCCAATCCTTTTTCTGAATCCACATCAATCGTAGTCAATATACCCAAAGAAGAACATGTAACAATTGATGTATTCGATGCGAAGGGAGAAAAATTATCCACTTTACTTGATTCATCATTGCCTCCGGGATTACATTCTATCCCTTTTACTCCGGAAACTATGACGAATGGTCAATGTACATTTATCATAAGGACACCCACAACACAAACATCGGGTCATGCTATTATGACAAAATAATATGTGTCGCAGAAAAATGTTAATATCATAGTTGATTTGATGAATGTATTATCTGAACAATAAATCTCTCTTAAAACAACAAGCACGATGATATTACTCACCGTGCTTGTTGTTTATTTCTTTTGCTTTGTTTTTTTATTCCACTATAACATTACGGCTGATGCTGCCTGTGTGGGTGTCGAGTATCACCACATAATAGCCCTTGCTCATGCCGCTCATATCAAAATCACTGCTGCTTTGACCTTGCTCTATGGTTTGGCTCAATATTGTTTTGCCGCGTATATCCGTGATGCGTATCCCTTTTACCGATTGTGAATATGCACCATAATGCAAAATCACATGATTGTTTTGCACTGTCACGCTCATACCGGAATTATCATCCTCACGTATGCCGCTTGGTGATTGTGTGGTAAAACTCCATGTCTCTGACCAAGGTCCATAACCTGCTCGATTTTTACCCCGTACTCGCCAAAAATATTCTGTCCCTTGCTGTAAATTATTTAATTGTATTTCTCTTTTTGCTATCATGCTGTCGCGCAATGTTGTCATGGTAAAAGCATTATCGGATGCCACATGAACATCAAAACTGTCAGCTTCCGTTGTAGGATTCCACAAAAGAGATACTGTCACCGGACGATTAATTTCTTTATTGGCAGGTTGACGCAATGTTACTTTACTTGGATAGACTGTCAGCGTAGAAAATGAACGTATTTCTGACCAAGGACTCCGTACACCGAATAATCTGCTCTGCACTCGCCAATAATAGGTTGAGTTATTATCAAGGGTGGGAAAAAATGTACTTGTTGTTGTTATGCTGCTATCTTGATAGAATATCGTTGAAAAATCAGATGTTTTAGAAACTTGTACATGATACAAGGCAGACTTTTTATCGGCATTCCACGAAACACCCATATCAATAAGAGGTAATTGTTGAGCATTATCGGCAGGAACTTTCAATAATGGTTTCTCAAGAACAACAGTTGGTACTACGGTACGAAATAAACCACCATAAATAGAGGAAGTATAGAGATAAGAGTGAACATCAACAACTGCTGTTAATAACATAGGACTCGCAATCTGTGGCGGTGTTCCGGCTTGTTCCCATGTGCTTTTACCTGCGGGTAGTATATATAAACCATCAGTCACAGCATAAGCATTATCTATTTGATTGATTGCGACATCGAAAATAAATTTTTTATCTAACCAGTCATCATTTCTCGCAGGTATAAAATAATTATCTTTGGTATCCAAAGCAAAAACACCTGATTGGGTACCACAATAGACACGTGAAGAGTAAGGGGAAGAGCGTAAGAAAAGGAAATAAGCATATTCAACGGTCACTTCATTTAAATAAGTTTCTTTTATTATCTCAAAGGGTATTGAATATGTCTTTAAGTTATCCTTTGAATAAGCAATTGACGCACTTGTCATCATCTGCATTACAAAAGTTTTTTGTAATGGCACATAAATAATATTATAAATAGTCTTTGCCAAAAGATTTTTTTTCACAAAAGGTCCTGCACCCTTTTCTCCGGCAGAGTAATGGTTTGCGGCATTAAATAAATGAACCGTATCATTGATATGTATAATTCCTCTAATCGTTCTTATATCCGTAAGATTAACATTATACCATCGTCCATTGTCTTTTCTATAGATCCTATCATGATTAATAGCAAATACTTTACCATCATCTAAACAAAACACTTTGGTTACACAAGGTCGAAAAAAACCGCTATCCTCCCTTTTCCATTCAAGCCCTGCCGTGGTACTGGAATATAAACCATTCATAGTGGAAGCATATATAATATTTCTTTGGTCATCACTGACTATATGAGTAATGACAGGATAATTGAAAGGCAAATGAACCTTCTCCCAATGAGTACCGTTATCATCACTGCGAAAGAGACCATTACCATACGAACCCATGAGTATAATGCCATTGTGTAATCTATAAAGGCAGGTCGGATATTGCGTGTTTGCTCCATTATAGGTCATATCTTTCGGACTGATATATGGATGATTTTTATGAAGCGGGCTTTTAAAAATTCCTCTGCCAAAATAAGATAATAATACAGTGTCGCCTACAATTAAGGCTTGATTATAAACAAGATCAGTGTAGAACATATCTTCTGTGCTGGATATGAATTCCGAACCGGGATTTTGTGGTTCTATATCATATCTATAAGTTTCAAAATTTACTCCATTATCACGACTTATTGATATGGTTCCGTTAGAACTGCTCACCTGCCGCCGTCCATAAATAACAGTACCTTTGCCATCAGTGGTACTTGCAATAACTCCTCCGCCAGCTTCATCTGAGCCATAGTTATTATTCGGTGTAGCATTACGCTGCCATTTTTGCCCATTATCCATATAATAATTACGAAAGATAATTCTACCGTCTTGACCAATAACAGGAGTTGGTAATTGCCGCTTTAATCGTGATAATTGTACTATTGTATCTGCAAATGATGACCAAGAGCGACCATGATTGGTTGAACGAAATAAACGTCGCGTTGCACCGGCAAAACAGACACCGCTTGAATGTGCATAAATATAACGCCATTTTGTTACCCCGGCTGCCGGTGTGACAGTAGCCCACGTAATGCCATTATCGGAAGTCCTATACACTCCTTTGAATGTACTGACTAATAATCCCCCATCGTCAGTAGCTGCAAGTCCATAGATTAAAGAATCGCGTGTCCCGCTTAAAGACACTTTTTGCCATGTGCGTAAGGTATCGCGCGATGACCATAATGAATAGGGCGTACCAATAAAAATGACACCTGATTTCGTTTGAGTTATGGAAGTAATATAGGAACCTTCCATACCTTCTAATCGTTGCCATTCAATACTTTGTGAGTGAAGCATGATTGATGACGCATAGAAACAGAGTGCAACAGCGCATATACGTAGTAAAGTTACGAACATAATTTTTCCTTTCATCTTTCTCTTTTTTGGGCAATTTACGCAGTTTTGGACTTTCAATCAATACTTTGGCATTGTATAAAAATGATCCGCCCCACTTTTTTCGCGTTGCCCGTCGGGGAAGGACAGGATGGTTCAAAAACCCGAAATGCGGTCATTGAGCCTGTTGAAATGGACGGGGTGGATGAATGTATTGATTGAAATTTGCCCCTCTTTTTTTCTCCCCGACGGGGAGAATTTTATTATACCTTCCCCGCGGGGAAGGACAGGATGGGGCAAAAAACAAATATCATAATTCTATAAACCTGTCATCCCGACGGGATTCCTTGACGCGCTGAATTTCATCCCATCCGCCGGAGGGGTGTCCGCAGGACGGGGTGGGTTCTCATTCCTCGGTGGCAGACGCAGTCTGGCGGGGTGGGTTCTGGACTTACCCCATAAAAATGGAGGGAGAAATGTGAAAAAATGAATTAAAAAAGTTCAGATTCAAATTCAGATTCAAATTCATCGGGTGTTTTGTACGATAGTGC